>Ga0335075_10000180_pt1 | contig 122077 bp, 131 predicted proteins | sample Lox_Sample_24_FD_206723 | JGI IMG/M metagenome (GOLD analysis project Ga0335075, IMG submission 206723) | Soil microbial communities from Loxahatchee National Wildlife Refuge, Florida, United States - Lox_Sample_2.4 | ecosystem: Environmental > Terrestrial > Soil > Wetlands | place: USA... | reverse complement strand
TGGCTCAATCAGGTAGAGATCTGGTTTGGACGCATTGAACGTGAGGTGATCGCGCGCGGCATCTTTTCTTCGGTGAAAGATCTCGCTCACAAGCTGATGCGCTACATCCATGCATATTCCGTATCGGCGAAACCGTTTCTTTGGAAGTACACTAACATCAACCGCCGAATCACACGCTAAAGAATTCACTACGCCAAGCCACTAGTCAAGGCGGTGGGCTACGGTTACGAGGTGTATCCCGATAAACCGGGCGCGGTGCTCACGCTCGTTGGCGGACGAAGAGCCGTGATTCCCTGCCAAGATTCAGCCAAAGGGTGATGAGGAACAGCTCTGGGGATGTCTCGCGTCGACCGATCCGTTATTTACACGTGAACTGCCACGCACGGAACGAGCACTCAATTACTATTCCGCCGCTATTGAACGCTGCCTGAAGTTAGCAGGCCGGGAGAAAGAATACGCCGCTGCGGTTGTAAGTGGAGATGCCCAGGGAAACGCAAAGCAAATCGTTTTTGAGATTCGGCGATACCGAGGCGCGCCAAAACAGGACTAAGCCGACGTGTGGAGCGGCCACGCCGCGATTCACCTCATTCGGGAAGAAAGATTATCATCTACCTGCCGTATCGTGGGAACGGACTCAATGGCCGCTACGCTCACGACAGATCGCCTCCTACTCCGCTCCTGGCGCGAAGCGGATCGCGAGCCTTTCGCCGAGCTAAACGCCGATCCGCGAGTGATGGAGTTCATGCCGCGGCTCCTTTCGAGAGAGGAAAGCGACGACTTCTTCGAGCGGATCCAGGCCCATTTCGAGCAACACGGGTTTGGTTTATGCGTCGCAGAGCATCGGGCGACCGGCGCGTTTATGGGTTTCATTGGGCTCTTCGTACCGCAGTTCGAAGAGCGGTTTATGCCCGCGGTCGAGATTGGATGGAGGCTCGGCTACAAATGGTGGGGCCAGGGACTCGCGACCGAGGGTGCGCGCGAGATGGTTCGCTATGCTTTCGACGTCATTGGGCTGAAGGGACTGGTTTCGTTCACCATGCCTAGGAACACCCGGTCCCGCAGAGTCATGGAGAAGCTGGGGATGACGCATGACCCCGCTGATGATTTCGAGCATCCGCGCTTACCCCCTGGGCACCCGCTTCGCAGGCATGTGCTGTATCGGCTAGCGGCTGGAAAGACCGGCGCGGCGTAACTTTCACGCGCCTCTCGCCGGGCAATGTGCGTCAATAGAGGTAAGGAGCGAAAAGGATGACACTGCTCGAATCACTGAAGAAATACAGCACCGTGGTGGCCGATACAGGCGACATTGAGGCGATCGCCCGGCTGAAACCGCAGGATGCCACTACCAATCCTTCGTTGCTGTACGCTGCCGCACAGCGTCCGGAATACCAGCACCTGGTAGAGGAAGCGGTAGAACACGCCGACCAGCAGGGCGGGAACGAAAAGCAACAGGCCGAAGCCTTCATGGACCGGCTGTTTGTGAGCTTTGGCCGTGAAATCCTGCAGCACATTCCGGGCCGCGTTTCCACCGAAGTGGACGCGGGATTGAGCTTCGACCGAGAAGCCACGCTCGCGAAAGCCCGCCATCTGATCAGCTTGTATGATAAGGAAGGCATCAGCCGTGAACGGGTGCTGATCAAGATTGCGAGCACCTGGGAAGGCATCAAGTCCGCGGAAGAGCTGGAGCGCGAAGGCATTCACTGCAACCTGACGCTACTGTTCAGTTTTGCTCAGGCTGTGGCGTGCGCGGAGGCGAAAGTCACATTGATTTCTCCTTTCGTGGGCCGCATCTACGACTGGTACAAGAAAGAGAACGGCGGCAAAGACATTCCGATCGAGAAAGATCCGGGCGTGGCGTCCGTCACGAAAATCTACAACTACTTCAAGAAATTCGGCTACAAGACGCAGGTGATGGGGGCCAGCTTCCGCAAGGTGGAGCAGATCACGCATCTTGCTGGCAGCGATCTGCTGACCATCAGCCCGGACCTGCTCGAAAAGATGCAGGCGACGCAAGGCGAAATCACTCCGCAGCTTACGCCGGAGCACGCGAAAGCGAGCGCGGGCGAGAAGCTTCATCTCGAAGAAAAGGATTTCCGCTGGATGCACAATGAGGATCCCATGGCGGTGGACAAGCTGAGCGAAGGGATCCGCAAGTTCTACGCCGATGCGCGCAAGCTGGAGCAGTACGCGCGCAGCCAGGTTCGCGAAAAAGTAGGGGCGTAAGCATACTTAGGCGGGCTCGACACGCGCGGCTCGCTCTGAATTAATGACGGCCTGCATTCCCGCGGAGATTACCTCTTGTGCACGCAGGCCGTCGCGGTGTGTCGAAGGAAATGGCGCGGCGGTGCGGCAGCATTCAATGAAGGCGGCGAGCTCGGCTTTGTAGGCCGGACCGAAACGGTCTACAAACTCCGGAAGCGGCCGGCCGTAGTCGCGCATTTGGAAGGCTCGAGTGGCGAGAGGTTCCGCGAGTCCTCGACGGCCATACGCCTCCACCAAAACTTCGAATGGCTTCTGTTCGAAATGGCCGACGTGAATCTGGCCCTCCTCGCCGAAAATGATGGTTTCGTTTCGGTAACCGGAGACATGGTTGCGGCTGACCTGGACTTGCGCAACCAGTTCGTCTTCGAACCATAGATACAAGAGCGCATCGTCGAAATCTTCCTGGCAGGTAGTGAGGCGATGACTGTAGATGCGCGAGCCTATGACAGCCGCTCTCTGCGGCATGCGACCGGTGAGCCAGAGAATCTCGTCCACATTATGAATGGACATGTCCGGGAGAATGCCGCCGCTTTTGTAGCCGTTCGGGGCGGGATTCGAGTCTTCAAGCGCCGAGTAGATTTTGAAGACGCGCCCGATGACGCCGCTATCGATGAGTTCCTTGGCCTTCTGCAAGGGCATGTCGAAGCGACGCTGAAACCCGAGCATCAGCGAATTGGGATGATGGCGCTCAAGCTGGCCCGCGAACTCGCGATCCGTCTCGACGGCGCCAGTAAGCGGCTTTTCGAGCAGCACGCGGTGCCCTGTCTGGATCATGAGAGCGGCATGGGCGCGGTGATTTTCCGTCGGTGTGACCACCACGGCGGCATCGCAGATTTTGGCGCGCGCGAGGTCTTCGATTGAGGAAAAGATCGGCACATGGACGCCGATATCTCCTGCGATACGGCGCGCGCGCTCGATATCCAGATCGGCCAGGGCTGCGAGTTCGCAGCTCTGCGTGTCGCGAGCAAGTTCGGCTATGTGGAGCGCGTGGATTTGGCCCATGCGGCCGAGGCCGGCAACGGCGATTTTGAGCGGTTTAGGCATGTTTGAGGGAGCGGAGAGAGGACTCGAATTCGGCGAGCGGTCGCGTATTCAAAATGTCAGCCGGCTCCAGCCAGCCGCGCCGCGCGGTAATGACGCCGAAGCGCATATTGTGCAGATGCGAGGGCCGGTGGGCGTCGGTGGAGATCGTAAATTTGCAGCCCTTGCGCTTGGCCGCGCGAACCAGGTGACTAGGAAGATCGAGCCGCTCCGGGCTGGCGTTGATCTCGAAACAGACACCGCGCGCGGCGGCCTTGGCGGCGACACGATCAAAGTCGAATGGATAGGGTTCGCGGTTGAGCAGCAAACGCCCGGTGGCATGGCCGACCACCCTTAGCGATGGCGAGTCGAGGGCGCGCAGAAAACGAGCGGTCATTTCTTCGGCCTCCATATTAAATTGACTATGAACGCTGCCTATGACGAGATCGAGCTCGGCGAGCGCATCTTCGGCGATATCCATGGCGCCATCGCGGAGGATGTCGCATTCGAGGCCGGAGAAGATGCGCAGCGGCAGTCCGTCGCGGTTGAGCTCTCGCACCTGGCGCGCAAAGGCCACCACGCGCTGTTCATCGAGGCCGTTGGCCATGGCGAGAGCTTTCGAATGGTCGGTGATGGCGATGTATTCGTAGCCGAGCGCCGCGGCCGCTTCCGCCATTTCGCGCAGAGAGGCTCTGCCGTCGGTCTCGGTGGTGTGCATGTGGAGGTCGCCGCGCATGTCGGTTAGTTCAACCAGATGCGGCAGCGTTCCACCCTGGGCGGCTTCGAGTTCGCCGCAATTCTCGCGTAGCTCCGGCGGGATCCAGGCGTAGCCGAGCCGTTCATAGAGCTCATGCTCATTGGCGCCCGCGATACGCTCGTTTCCTTCGAGAGTAAACAGGCCGTATTCATTCAATGTGAGGCCCTGCTTGATCGCGTTGGTGCGGAGAACGACGTTGTGCTCCTTGCTGCCGGTGAAATATTGCAGGGCGGCGCCGAAGCTTTCATGGCCCAGGGCACGGACGTCCACCTGGAGGCGCTCCAGGCCAAAGGTGATGCTGGCTTTGTTCACGCCCTGGCCGAGCACTTCCTGCGCTTTCGGGTGGTGAACCAAATGCGTGAGGGCCTCGCCCGCGCCGGGTCCCGTGACGAGGATGTCGAGATCGCCGATGGTTTCGCGGCCGCGGCGCAGGCTGCCGGCGGCCTCCACTTTTTCAATGCCGGGCAGGGCGGCGAACTCGGCCATTAGTTCATCGGCGGTGCGGCGGCCGAAGCTCAGCAGGAATCGTCCGGCGCTCTTGCGGTAGGCTTCGATGGAGCGCAAGACCTTCTCTTCGAGCTTGGCGCCCATGCGAGGCAGGTCGCGCAGCTTGTGCTCGCGGCAGATGCGTTCCAGGTCATCGACGGTTTTGACGCCGTGATGTTCGTAAAGCACAGCGATACTTTTCGGACCGAGCCCCTGGATTTTGAGTAATTCGAGTGCCGATGCCGGATATTTCGCGAGCATCTGGTCGCGGCGGTCGAACGAACCGCGCTCACAGATTTCAGCAAGCACCGCGGCCAAGCCTTTGCCGATGCCCCCGATCTCAGTGACCTTACGCTCGGGGTTGCAGACGATGTCGGCGACGCGCTCGGGATAGCTGGTGATGACGGCAGCGGCGTTGCGATAACTGCGAATGCGAAAACCGTCTTCGCCGGCGACTTCCATCAGGTCGGCGGTTTCGTGAAGCAGTTGGGCAATTTCCTTATTTTCCATGCGCCCGGCTGAGGGCTGCCTTGCGAGTCGCCATCTGTTCGGCTGAAAGCCGAGCAGGCTCAACGTGGACCAGCACGTCGGCGACCCAGGGCAGAGTATCCTTAATGCGAATTTTGACACGCGTGGCGATCTCGTGCGATTCGCGAACGGTCATCTCGGGATCCACTTCCAGATGCAGATCGACGTGGTAGCGGAGGCCGGTCCGGCGAGCCAGGCATTTCTCAATGCCGAGTGCACCGGGGACGCTCAGGGCGGCGGCGCGGATCTGCGTGAGTTTCTTCGGCTCGGGCGCTGTGTCGAGCAACTGGCCGATGGTGCGGCGCACTACCTGCACGGAGAGGAAGAAGATGATGATGCCGATGATCATGCCGCCGATGTGGTCGGCTGCGCCAAAGCGCTGCGGCCTGAATACCGTGAGGATGACCGCCACGAGGGCGACGCAGGTGGAGAGCAGATCGGTGATATCGTGCCAGCCGTCGGCTTCGAGCGACGTGCTGGCGATCCGTCTACCGATCCGGAATTTGACGCCGGCAAGGGCAATTTTTATGAAAACGGCTGCGACGAGCGGATAAAGCGCATACATTTCCAACCGGGACGGCTCGCCCAGAGAAGTGAAGCTGTGCCAGAAGATGCCGGCTCCCGCGAGTAGCAGCATGGCGCCAATGGCCAACCCGGCGAGCGTTTCATAGCGGCCATGGCCATAGGGGTGCTCGTAATCGGGCGGCTTGCTGGCAAGCCAGAGACCGGCATAGACGATGCCGGAGGAAAGCACATCTCCGGTTGCTTCCAGACCGTCCGAAACGACGGAGGTTGAGCCGGCGTTCACTCCCACCCAGATTTTAGCAGCGGCGAGCACGGCGCCAACGCTCATGCTAAGCAGCGCGATGCGTCGGCCGACGAGTTCTTCCGCCTCGGCAGGCCTGGGGCCAGGTGCCATACGATCCGAGGATAACGCGCGAAAGCGCTTATTGCGAGAGATGGAGAATTTCGGATGCGATCTGTGCGAACGCCTGCCCGAGACTGCCCGCAGTGGCGTAGATGAATAGTCCGGTTGGCTGGCTCGAACTGTATTCGCTGGACGGAAGGGTGGGATCATTGGCGAGGCGCATGAGGAAGTCGGAATCGATTACCTCCTCAGGCGTGCCGCCCAGGCCGATCGTGTAGATGTAGATACCGCTGTTTCGGATCGTGTTCCCCATATGCCAAGCGGCGTTGGTAGCAGCGTACATTATGTTCTGTGGGGTATCGACGCGATAGAAAGAGCCCGTGTTGTATGGAGAATACGGACACTGTGCGAGCGTCTTGTATCCGGTCAGGCTATTTCCATAGGCGTCCTGGGACGGCAAATAAGCCACGTCGTTTCGAACTGCGTAACTGTAAGTCGTGTACGGGCTGGTGGTAAATAAGCAGTTCGTAGCTGAAATTACGCTGGTTGGAATGGGCGGGTAATTGGGGGTCGCATAGTTGATCGCGGTGGGTGTATCGGGGAAGATTCCTCCCGTGTACCCTTGCGCGTCGGGCGCACCGTCAACATCCAGCATGACTCCCGCTCCAATCGTCCCTGTACAGGAGCTTGCAGGTACACTTACGTAACTGGTGGGGTTTTGCCAATTATAGCGGGTGTCGGCAGAGGTTTTCACAGTAAACGATGACGCAGTAAATGAATCAGGTTGGCCGTCCGTAAACATCACGATGACGTTGAGAGCAGATGGCTGATTGAGCCCCGATAATTTCGTGTAGGCGAGATTGAGAGCTTCGTCGGTATTGGTATAGCCGGTGCAAACGAGGTTATTTAAAGTGGAGTTGAGGCTGGGGCTACCGGACTTGAAAGATGTGGTTAAGGCGTAGTCGTAATTCGCCGTTACCTGAAAAGTAACCAGCCCGAGTGTATCTCGTCCGTCCACAAAATTGTTTACAAAATTTTGCGCTGACGCAACCATCGTGCTGCAAGCACCCGCCTCCTGCATGGAGTAAGAGCGGTCGAGAACGAGCATGACGTTAGCGCTCCGGCGTACCGATTGGCCGGTATCGGACAGGTTTGTACTGCTATGCCCAAGGATCCGGAGGAAGTACAGGGGCACCGTGACGGTAGCCTGGACCGTAACAGTAATGACCTGCGCGCTGGTCGGGACCACCGTCGTACAGGGGTTGGAGTTGTCTGTACACGGGCTTGCTTGGCTGACGCTGGGCAGGGAGGTGCCCATAGTACCGGGCTGGAAGTTCGCGTCGAAATATTCAGTCGCCGTCGACGCGCCCTGGCTCTGTAACGCGCCCGAATCCGAGGCGAGACTCAGTGAGCGCGCCGCGGCGAGGGCGGCCGAGTCAACCGAGGACGATAGTTTGGTCTTCATCCAGTAACAAATGGAACCGTCTATGGCGAAACCGATGAGCGGCGCCATAACCGTTATGACCATAAAGGAAAATAGAATCACGGTGGCGCCGCGCTCGCCGGACCTGGATCTGCAGGGAAGCGCATTCCATTTCTTGCCGGAATCCATGTCGTGAAATTGACTCATCGGCTTCATTTCTCTAGAAGACAAATCTTGCGCTTATTCCGGTGGTGCCTAGAGGACCCCACCAGCTCAAGTCCGGAGTTTGAAAATAGACCTCTCCGACATAAGCGAATTGAGTGGAGGAATTCACAGTTACGAGGGAGAATTTATTTACGCCGCTTAGGGCGCGAGCACTGGGCGCAGTCAGTTGATTCGTCTGCGTGACGTTATCGCTATTGGTTGGGTCGACGGGCGGCGTCCCCCATGCACTCGATCGTAAATTGCTGCTGCCGATCACCACTTGGCGCGTGAAGACCGTGTATTGATAATTCGGGCACTGTGAGGTCGTGTAGCTGCTCCCGAACGCGGCCTTGCACTCCGCATCATCCACGTAGCTGATGGTGGATAAGATAATCACCCCATTCCCGCCGGTCGCAGTGATGTTCAAGCCTTGCGCGATCTTGAACAGTTCTGTCTGATACGAGGTTTGCGTAAAATCGACGCCTTGAGAGTACATGTGGGTGGCATCGCGGCAGACTTCTGTTACCTGGATCTCCCGCGTTAGGTTTAGCCCGAGGACGGCTGTCCCAAGCAGGAGCGGCACGATCAGCAGGGCCATGCAGAGCAGGAATTCAATCAGCGCACTTCCGCGTTCGCCAAAGTATGCTCTAGCCCGCGACATCCCATTCCAACGCTCCATAATCAGGGAGAACCGGGGCTCGGATTGCTCTCAATAATGTCAGAGGCAGTAGCTCCCACTTGAAAAGTTTTCTGAGTCAGCATAATGGCGCCGAGTGTTTTGAGAGTAATTCCGCTTACCGTGACCTGGATGATATTTCCGCCTACGTCGGCACCGCTCCCAGAAACTTGAGTGAGGGTACCGCCGCTCGGGGAATAGTATGAGACCTGGACGAGAGTGCTCGCGTTCGCTGGCGAAATAAAGCCGAAGGAGTAGCTCTGGACGGTGTTTTGAACGGTGCAGGTTACGGTCGTACAGGAACCCGATGCCGTGGCGGTGACGCCGACGCGTACGCCCTCGCGCACTGCCTCTTGTATGGTGGACTGTGCAAAGACTGCCCAGGCAACATCCAGCATTAGCATGACCACTGCCAGCAAAGGAATCAAAACCAGACCAAACTCGACCATCGAAGCGCCGCGTTCGCGCGCGCGCCGGCGCGGCCGGGAATGAGACCTGCTAATGGTGGAAGTGCGATGCATGGCCGGGATTCTCTCAGTAGTCCTTATAGGTCACATCGGCTGAAGTTCTTTTGCGCTTTAGGGCTGGAATCGGACGATAGCAGGCGAAGTAACAGCCCAGTACCTTGGAATACTGCCCCACCGGGAAAAACGGGGGACGGATGTTCCGGCGACGCCTAACCGGCCCAGACCGGGTTTTTCTTCAAAAAGACGGGCAAATTCCCTCCCAGACGCATGGGGGTACCAAAAGCACCACTCGAGCAGAGATACTACTGAAACCGAGGGTTTAAATTGAAAATCCAGATACTGTGGACTTTTGCTACCACGGCGCTCCCGGGTTAGGCATCAGCCGGGGCCGACCGCTGGCACCGACCTTTGAGGGAACTGTATCGCGCTGGATCTTTAGCTCCTTATGGGAGAGGCTGGCTGTGCCGGCCGGACAAAGCGCTGTGCTCCGCTACCGGGACGGCTGTGAAGGTATGGCCGAACCCATTTACCGCTGCGGAGACGAACAGGAATAAACGGATAATGGACAAGCTTGCGCAGAATATTCAGGAAGCGTTTTTAAATAACGCCCGAAAAGAGAAGACTTTCTTAACTATTTACCTGATGAGCGGGGTGAAACTGTCGGGGCGCATTAAGAGCTTCGACAAGTATTCCGTGGTTCTGGAAACAAATAATCAGGAGCAACTGATCTTCAAGCACGCCATCTCGACCGTGGTGGTCTCAAAACCGCTGCACGCGACGGCCATGCATGGCTTGGGCGCACCTGGAACGCCCGTACTGATACCGGATCAGCCGGAATCCAACGAGTAGTGCCAGCCCAAGCAGAACGTACGCTGGTCGTCGGCGTTGAAGTGACCGGCCGGCAGCGGCTGTTTGCCGGAAAGATCGCGAGTGACGACGAAACGGACGAATCGCTGGCAGAATTGGTGGTCCTGGCGCAAAGCGCTGGCGCCGAAGTGGTGGACCGCATTTCTCAGGCTCGGCCGGCGCTTGATCCAGCGACCCTGGTGGGCTCCGGGAAGCTGGAGGAGATTAAGGCGCGGGTGGACGCGGACGGGGTCGACACAGTCATTTTCGATCATGATCTGAGCCCAACGCAGTTGCGGAATCTGGAACGCAGATTGCAAGTGAAGGTGGTCGACCGCACCCAGCTCATCCTGGACATTTTTGCCCGGCGGGCGAGGACCAGCGAAGGGCAGTTGCAAGTAGAACTGGCGCAGTTGAGTTACCTGCTGCCGAGGCTGGCCGGACGCGGCACACAAATGTCACGGCTCGGGGGCGGTATCGGCACGCGTGGCCCCGGTGAGACCCAGCTTGAAACGGACCGAAGGCGAATTGGGGGCCGCATCGCCAAGCTGAAGACCGAAATTGAGCGGGTACGGGCTACCAGGGGCGTGCAGCGTTCGCAGCGCCAGGCCGTCCCGCTTTCGACTGTCGGTTTGGTCGGGTACACGAATGCCGGGAAATCTACGCTGTTCAATCGGCTCACCGGAGCGGGCGTGCTGGCCGATGCGCGGATGTTTGCAACCTTGGACCCAACGGTACGGCAGATCCGGCTGCCATCACAAAGGCGCGTGCTGCTGAGCGACACAGTGGGTTTCATCCGCAACCTGCCGACCACGCTGGTAGACGCGTTTCGCGCCACGCTCGAAGAAGTCACGGCGGCGGCGCTGCTGTTGCATGTGGTGGATCTGACCGCTCCGACGGCCAGCGAGCAGTCGGCTCATGTCATGAAACTGCTCGGGGAAATCGGGGCCGAAAGAACGCCACAAATCCTGGTCCTCAACAAGAGCGACCGGCTTAGTGACGCCGAGCGCAGTCAGGAACTACCTGCGCTCACGCACCGGCTGTTGGGCGAGGCCGCTCGCCAGAACGCGACGCGGGCGGTGCTGATCTCCGCGCTGACCGGAGCAGGGCTGCCGGAACTGCTCGAGCTGGTGGATCGCGAACTGGTCCAGGATCCGGTCGCACGGCAGCGTTTCCGGCTGCCTCTGGGCGAAGGCCGGGCACTGCACCTGCTGCACGATCGCGCGGCCATCATTTACAAGCGATACGCGGAAGATTACTGCGAGGTGGTGGCGGACGCGCCGCAATCGATTCGCGAGCGTCTGGCGGAGTTCGCGGTGGATTCAGATCCGGCGAACGTGGTCTAAAATGGCGGATACACCGTGCACGCCAACACCCTATTGCTGTTCAACAAATACGCCCGTGAGTATTTTCGGCCCAACATGCGTGTGGTGGAGATAGGTCCGGATGGGCCGCCATCCACGCTTCAGCAAGCCGTGGGTGACCTTTCCATTCGCTGGGAAACTGCCGGGTTGGAGCCGAGCCCCGCGGTTACGTACACGGGGAGCGAATATTCGTATCCTATCGAGCCCGACCTAGCGGATATTGTGGTGGCCGCGAACGTGATGGAGCACGTGAGAAAGCCCTGGGTATGGATCAGAGAATTGGTGAGGATCTGCAAACCGGGCGGCTATGTGATGACAATTAACCCTGTCAGTTGGCCTTATCATGAGTACCCGATAGACTGCTGGCGGGCCTACCCGGAAGGAATGAAAGCGCTGTACGACGACGCGAATTTGCGTGTCACTTTGTCAAGATGCGAATCACTGGAAGACGCGCACTTACGCAGGCATATACCCGGACGAAGTCTGAGAAACATTTACGACCATGACGGTTGGAAGACGCGGGCGCTTACCAAGGCGATGGAAATGCTGCGTTTGCCGATCGAGCGTCCATATGACATCGTTACGGTAGGGAAGAAGTAACCGCCCGTCGAAAACGGCTACGAGGACTGCGTGGCTGGTGCGCCGCTGTTAGCTGAGCCGCGGAAATGCGTTTTCCAACGTTGCTTGAAGAATCCGATGTAAAAGAGCAGGCTCATTTCGCACTCAAACGCTTCCGCTCTATCCGCGCGAACGAGACATTTCGTCATATTGAGCGTTGCTTCCGCAGCTTGGCGGTACATAAACATGGGTACGCCCAGCAGGCGGCGCGCGCCTTCCCATTCGGGGCGGCGAGCGATGGCGTTGAACTTGCCATGGCCTAGATGCCACCGCCGGTGATAGGACTTGGAGAGCCGGTCGCGAGGAACCTCCGTCGCACAGACGATATCGGGCACATACACCCCGTGGCCGCCATAGGCCCAAACCTTCATCTGCCAATCAAAATCCTCGGTGGAACCGATGCTGTTCTTGACACGCTGCGTCTCGATGCTGAAGAGCCCTGCTTTGGCAAACGCGCGCCGGCGTACCGCCAAGCTCGCGCCGACCAGACAGTGCGGTTTCTGGGGTGAGACGGCAAAGGGCTGATCGCCCAGATCGGACAGGGCAAACGGCGCCATGGTTTGACGCACCCACGATGGTACCGGCCCACCCCAAATCGGGAGCACTCGTCCGCCAATATAGTCGGCGTCGGGAAACCGGAGAGAAGCTTCGTAATTCTTCTGGATCCAGGTCGGGGAAGCCTCCACGTCGTCATCGCAAAACACGATCAGATCGGATCGTGCCGCCTCAATGCCCGCGTTGCGCGCGTAGGAAAGACCCTGGCGTTTCTCGAAAATGTAACGGAAATGCTTGTCTCGTTCGATAAACGAGGAGACAAGCTGCTTTGTGTTATCAGTGCAATTGTTATCGATTATCAGGATCTCGTACTCAAATCCATGCGTTTCCTGAGCCGCAAGCTTTTCGAGCGCGTTCTGCAATAGCGCGCCCCGATTATAGGTTGAGAGTGCAACCGAGAGATCCACAGTTTCAGTTCCTAATTTTCCGTATGACGCATTGCGCCGGAGCCTGATCCCAGATTTTTATTTCGGGTGCGCGATAGTTGCGCTTTCCAGCGTTCTCTGATGAATGCAAAGTAGAACAGCAGATAATTCTCCTGCTCGAAAGCAGCGGCGCTGTTTCCTTTAATCGAGTGCGCGATGGTTCCAACCGCTGCTCCGAAAATTTGGCGGTATACAAAAGCGGGGACGTCCAATAGCCGCCAGCGGCCGCCTTCAAAATCCCGCCGGCGCGCCAAAGCGTTGAACTTCCCGTGTCCGAGATGCCATCGGCGGTGATATGACTTCACCAGCCGGCTGGGAGGCACTTCGCAATAGCAGATGATCCCGGGCACATACATGCCATGACCGCCGTATTTCCAGACTTCCAGCTCCCATTCGTAATCCTCGGAGGAACCGACGCTATCCTTGACACGCTGCGTCTCGAGCGGGAACAACCCGGCTTTGTCGAAAGCGCGCCTCCGTACGCCCAGGCAGGCAGAGACTAAGCAGCGCGCATTGTCCATCGAAACCCTCATCGGCTCTTCCCCGTAATCCTGTAGAGCTAACGGGCCCATTTTGGTCATAATCCAGCGCGGCGGCGGCTGCTGCCAGACGGGAAGAACTTTGCCGCCGACGAATTCGGCATCCGGATAGCGCGAAAGCGCCTCGTGTATGCGCTGAAGCCAATCTTCGGAGACGTACACATCATCGTCGCAGAAGGCGATCACATCGGCGCGTGCCGCCCCGATGCCCGAGTTCCGTCCGTAAGCGACCCCCTGACGCCCTTCGAAAATGTAACGCAGGCGGCTGTCCCGCTGCGCGTAAGAAGCGATCTTTGCGGCCGTTTTGTCCGTTGAGTTGTTATCTACGATGATGACTTCGTACGCGAGGCCATCCGTCTTCTGACTCAGAAGAGCTTCAATATCCTGGTCAAGAAGAGCGCAGCGGTTGTAGGTTGACATTACAACCGAAATGTCCATTTTTTCCTGCAGTCATCCTAAATTAGCAGACCAGAAGCAGCAGACCGGGTTGATGGTGATTTGCGGGCGCAAAGCCTTCAACTGGCGAGCGAGTTGACGTGCGCTGGCCGTCTGGCGCCTAAAGGATGAAAGAGCTGCGTTTTCCAACGTTCCGCAATGAAGCCGAGTGAAAACAGGAGCGAGTTCTCGCGCTCGAACGCCTCGATTTGCTTGCGTTTTAAAGAAAGCAGCGCGAATTCGAATCCACTCTGCAAAGCTTGCCGGTAAATGAAGGCGGGAACGTCCAGCCAGTTCCGCGAGCTTTCGAGTTCGGGACGGCGCGCGCGGGCATTGAACTTGCCGTGACCCACGTGCCACCTGCGATGGTAGGCCTTCAATAGGCGATCTTTTGAGAGCCGCGAATGCACGACAATTTCGGGCACATACATGCCGTGGCCCCCGTAATTCCAGACCTGGGCCTCCCAATCCGCATCTTCGGTGGAACCGACGCCGTTCCCGACGCGTTGCGTTTCCGCACTGAATAGCCCCGCCTTGGCGATCGCCCGGTTGCGGATGGCAAGGCACGCGCCTATGAGGCAACGACGGTCGCGATGGCATATCCTGACGGGCTGGTCTCCAAGATCCTGCAGCGCGAAAGGACTCATCTTGCAGTGCGCCCAAGCGGGCATTGGTTCGTGCAGGCGCGGCAGCACCCGACCGCCAATAAATTCGGCTTCGGGATAGCGGAGCAGCGCTCTATAGATGTGATAGATCCAATCGGTCGAAGCCTCCACATCGTCATCGGTGAATGCGATGGCATCCGCGCGCGCGGCACGAATACCGGCATTGCGGGCGTAGGAGAGCCCCTGGCGCGCTTCGAACAGATAACGAAAGCGGCGATCGCAAGCGGTGAACTTCTCGGCTATTTGCCTGGTGCGGTCGGTGCAATTGTTGTCTACGATGATGACTTCATACTCGATGCCGGGCGCTTCTTGTAGGGCAAGAGCTTGCAGGGCCTCCGACAGAATGTCGCAGCGGTTGTAAGTGGAGAGAACGACGGAAATATCCATAGAGACGGCGGCCTCGATGTTTAGAAAAGAGTGCCGTTCGCGGAGGGCGCTTATCTATAGGAAAAATGTTAGAGGCGAGCGCGAATCAGAAGATCGAATCGACACCCCTGAACTTTACAGAGGACGCCGCGGCTTAGAGAGCCGCTTCTCGAGCCGCGCCCGGCGCCGCTCGAGTGCCGCGGAATTGTCGAACCGAAGCGCCTGCTCGGTGAATTCGAGAGCCAAAGAGCAGTTGTTTTCTTCGTGCTCATAGTATTTGGCGAGCTCTTCGAGAGCGCGTGCGCGATATTCGTTCCGGCAACCTGCCAGCTCAGTGAAGACCTGCAAAGCTGCCTGCGGGCGCTTCAGCTTTTTTTCAAGCAGTGCGATGTCCCAAAGAGAGCGGAACAGCAGCGGATCCGGGAGCCCGGCATTGACAGCGCGCCTGAAAAGTTCGAGCGCTGGCTCGTTCTCATCGGACGCCAACAGCCAGCGTGCTAGACCGGCCAGCTCTTCGCCGCGCCGCACACCCACTTTGGACAGCGATTCCGAATCCGTGCTGCGGAAGGCTGCGGGCACGATTGCGGTCAGGCAGGCCAGCGTCAAGATGTCGATCGCGTTGTGATGAAGAATTGGCACGAGGTGCTGTGCTTCGCGCGTGCGGAGGTAGTCGAAATAGAAATGCGGAATTAATTCACCCGGCAGGTCGCCTTCGCGCTCGACGCCCAGAATCTCCTGTTCCAATTGCACCAGACGGCAACCCTCCAGCCGCAGCTTCCACAACCTGCGCGCACCGTGCAAGAGATCCAGATGATGCAAGCGCGCGAAGGGAGGCTTGCGCCAGGCAGTGCGATAACGCGCTTCGAGCAGCGGCTGATCATAGGTCTTGCCGTTGTAGGTGATCAGCACGTCGAAATCGGCGAGATGCGATTCGAGCGCCGCGAGCAGGCTGCCTTCTTCCACGTACTCACGCATGAGAAATTGCCGCACGCGGAAACCTTCGTGGGTGATGCGCCCCACCCCGATCAGAAACGCATACGCGCCACCACCACCCGCGAGGCCCGTCGTTTCGGTATCCAAAAAGGCCCAACGGTTGGGCGGGACGGCGGGAATTTCGTTTTCCCCCACAGCATCGAGCAAGTCGTGCGGGAGTTCGGCCAGTTCGCCGATATCGGCCGACCCGTGCCGCTTGTGCCGCGCAAAGAGTCGCTCGGTTTGAAAGTGCTCGCCGAAATCATTGCGAACCACCTCGCCGTGAGACCATTCTTCGATGAACCAACGCGCACCCTTCTTGCGCGCGCACAGCGGCTCCAAATCGGCCTCTGCGCTAGAGACGAGCGCAGGCGCGGAATCCGCGGGTACGCTCGTGTGCCTGGCAGCGAACTTACTGTCGATGGCCGCAATACGCTGCCGCAGGCGAGCCAATTGTTGCTCCACGTCTAGCACGAGATTCGCCGTTTATTTGCCCAGTATAGCGGCGTTGTGCGCGCGCCGTCTACGATGGTCTTGCATGCGACTATTCCTCTTAGCGATCCTCGCCATCGGTGGAGCGAGCGCGTTTGCAGAGCAACCCTCCTACATTCCTGCTCACTATACGAAATACGAATATCGCATTCCCATGCGGGATGGCGTGCGTTTGTTTACCGCGGTCTATGTGCCGAGGGACGCATCCGAAAAATATCCTATATTGATGGCGCGCACTCCCTATAGCGTTGCACCGTACGGAGCGACAGCTTATCCAAACCACTTAGGCCCGTCGACTAAATTCACAGAAGACAAGTTCATCTTTGTGTATCAGGACGTGCGCGGACGCTATATGTCGGAGGGTGAGTTTGTGGAAATGCGGCCGGAACGCGACCGCACGAGCGGGCCGAAGGATGTGGATGAAAGCACGGACACGTACGACACCATCGAATGGCTGCTCAAGAACATTCCCAACAACAACGGCAAGGTAGGGTTATACGGCATCTCCTACCCGGGTTTTTATGCCAGCGCGGGTTTGATCAATGCACATCCAGCGCTGGTTGCCGTGTCGCCGCAGGCGCCTATCGCCGATCTCTACATGGGCGATGACGCCTATCATAATGGCGCTTTCTTCCTCATTGCGAACTTTAGCTTCTATACTTACTTCGACAAGCAGCACAATCCGGTGTTACCGTCGCGCGAGTCCGAGTTCAATTACGGCACGAAGGACGGCTATAAGTTCTACTTGGACATGGGGCCATTAGTAAATGCGGACAAAGAATATTTTCATTACAAAAATCCTTACTGGACCGATATCATCAGCCACCCGAATTATGATGAATTCTGGAAGTCGCGCGATATTCTGCCGCATTTGAAAGACGTCAAGCCGGCGGTGCTTATTGTAGGCGGCTGGTTCGACGCCGAGGATCTTTCGGGAACGTTAAAGACGTATCGCGCCATTGAGCGGCAGTCTCCGGGTACGGAAGAGAAGATCGTGATGGGCCCGTGGGTGCACGGCGGATGGTTTCATACCGCGGGAGACAAGCTTGGCGACCTCGATTTCGGCTCTCGCACCTCGGACTGGTTTCGCGATGAGATTGAGCTTCCGTTCTTCCGGCACTATCTGAAAGGCGGACCGGATCCGCAACTTCCGAAAGCTTACGTCTTCGAGACGGGGAAGAACGTATGGCGGCGCGAGGCGCAATGGCCGCCCGCGAACGCCGTTCCGAAACGTTACTATTTCGAGGCTCACGGAGGATTGGCCAGCGGAGCGCCGCAGGAGCCCTCGGCATTCGATGAATATACAAGCGACCCGAACGATCCGGTGCCGTTTTATAGCAAGCCCACGCTTGATATGGATCGGAAGTATATGGATGCGGACCAGCGCTTTGTGGAGCATAGGCCGGACGTACTTACCTATGAAACGGAGCCGCTAACTCAGGATGTGACCGTTGCGGGTCCGATTGCGCCGTCGCTCTTTGTATCAACGACCGGAACGGATGCGGATTTCGTGGTCAAGCTGATCGATGTTTATCCCGGGAATGCGCCGGGCGCGCTAAGTGGCTATGAGCAACTGGTGCGGGGCGAGCCGTTCCGCGGCAAGTTTCGCAACAGCTTTGAGCACCCGCAGGCGTTCAAGCCCGGCGAAGTGCAGCGCATCCAATTTGCCATGCCCGACGTTTACCACTGCTTTCAAAAAGGGCACCGGATTATGGTGCAAGTGCAGAGTTCGTGGTTTCCGCTAGTGGATCGAAACCCGCAAACGTTTACAGATATTCCGAACGCGAGCCCGTCGCAGTTCGTGAAGGCGACCGAGCGGGTTTATCGATCGAAGAATGCGGGTTCGTATGTGGAGGTGAATGTCGAACCTTAGCTATTCACTCCCGAAGCCAAGAATCCTCCATCGACCGCGATACATTGCCCTGTTATGAAGCTGGCGGCGTCGGAGGCGAGCAGAACGGCGGCGCCCGCAAGCTCACGAACGTTGCCAAAGCGCTTCATGGGGGTCCGAAGAAGAAGCTCGCGGCCGCGCTCCGTTCCGTCCAGCAGGCCAGCGTTTAATTCTGTCCGAAACACACCCGGCGCGATGGCATTCACATTGATGTTTTGGCGCGCCCACTCCACCGCCAAATTGCGCGTGAGGCCAAGAACCGCCGCTTTGGAGGTCGCATAAGCCGTTACTTCAAAGAAACCGACGTAAGACGTTAGTGAGGCTATATTTATGATCCGTCCGCGGCCGCTCTGAGCGAGCGGCTCGTAGAAGCTTTGGCAGGCGCGCAGCATGCCGGTAACGTTGACGTCCATAATCCGGGCCCATTCGTCTTCGGATACGGTGTGGGTGGGCTTTCGAAACGTCTGGCCGGCAGCATTGAGTAGGATATCGACCCGCCCCAGTTTCGACAGCACTCCATCGCGCAACGTATCGATGGATGCGCGGCTGGATGCGTCAACCGTCAGGCCGAGCGATTTGCGCCCGAGCCTCTCGATTTCTCCGGCCACTTCCTTAACCAGAGGCTCGCGTCGGCCGCTGGCGACAACATTGGCGCCAGTCTCGGCAAGAGCGAGCGCGAGTGCTCGGCCGATTCCCGATGTTCCACCCATCACCACCGCTACGCGTCCGGAGAGATCGAAGAGGTCAACTGACATGCCTATATTGTGGATCAGGCTGCGTTGGCTTCGCCGCTTTGTGAGCGGTGAAGTACCGCTCGCCCGGCCTGGGTGGAAATTATGGCACAATAGCCGTACGTACGCGTACCAAAGACACTCGTCGGCCCTACCGTTCTCGTCGGCTTAGCACCCCGAAGCGTGTAACGCCTAGCGGTCGGGAGGCTCCCAACTTAAATAGCCCTCGGCACAGGCTCCTTCGGAGTCCCGGGCGTGGCCTGACTTCGTTCGCCGTGTAAGGGGAATCTTTGGCGAGCGTGTCTTGCCGGGTGCGGACCTTGTCGTCCAAGAACGGGGACGTTATTAAGCCCGCGGTAAACTGCCTCAGCGCGATCAGCATGAATGCTTAAGATCAGGTCTCGCTAAATTAGAAGCATGGCTTTGACGGACGCACCTTCGCCGCCCGAGCAGCCGAAAAGATCTGCGGTGGCTGCAGTTCTGCCTTACACGACCGTCGCCGTGGTTATCGCGGCGCTCTATGTAGCTTGGACCTTTTATTCACGCCATGAAGCGAATGTCAAAGCACAGCAGGAGTTGGCGGCACAGCGGGCAGAGCAGCGGCAGCGGGAAGCGCAAACCATCTTCGGCTCCGGCGGATTGTCCTTTCGGACCTGGTCGGCTGATAAGGGCGTGGTGCAGCCCGGGGAAGTCGCTCACATCTGCTATGGCATCGTGGACGCCAAAACAGTCAAGATCGACCCTCCGGTGGAGCAGCTCAAGCCCAGCTATTTGCACTGCTTTGAAGTGCGGCCCCGGAAGACCACTACCTATACGATTACGGCGGCGGACGCGGCTGGGCACACCGCCTCCCAGCAGCTCACGATTCAGGTAAAGTGACGCTGCCCGGCGAAACTTAGAATTTCTTTATCTCGGGGAGGAACCTTTTCGGCTTTTGTTCGTATCCAAAGAGGGGCTTGCTCCAACGCCAACAGGATTCTTGTGAGAAGATGGAATTCACCCCAAAACAACAAGTAGGTTTCGTGTCTAAACAGGTCCGAAGGTTCATTCCGACGACAATGGTGCTGTTCGTGCTGGCTTGCGTAGCGCTGCTGGGATCCTGCGCGAAAAAGCAGAATGCAAATGCAGCTTTTATGATGATGATGCAGACGGCTCCCGTGCGTACGGTGGAGGCGGTTACAACGGACGTGCCGCTCGACGCGTCGGCGGTTGGAACCGTGGAGGCGATCAGTTCCGTGGACGTGAAGTCGCGCGTGGCGGGACAGATTCTCCGCGTCGATTTCCAGGAGGGCCAGAACGTTGAAAAAGGGCAGCTCCTGTTCCAGATCGACCCCGAACCTCTGCAGGAGCAGATCGCCGAGATTCAAGCCGATCTGGTGAAAGACGCTGCGCTGGAGCAACAGGCTCGCGCCAATGTGGCCAAAGATCAGGCGATGCTGAAACAGACGGCGGCGGCTGCGAATCGCGGTCTCGAGCTGCAAAAGGAAGGCATCTTTTCGAGAGAGCAGACCGAACAGGTGGTAGCGACGAACGAATCCACCCAGGCTTCTATCGATGCGGATCAAGCGGCAGTCGAGAGCGCGGTGGCTTCTCTCAAGGCGGATCGCGCGCGTCTGGCGCAGACACAACTCCAACTCACCTACACGAAAATCACCGCCCCGATTACCGGCCGCGCAGGAGCCATCAATGTGAAGGCCGGCAATTTGATCAAGGATAACGACGCCGCGCTGGTGACATTGCTCGAGATGTCGCCCATCGATGTTTCTTTCGGCCTGCCTGAGCAATTGCTGCCGGAAGTCCGAAAATATAATGAGCAACATCCGCTGCTGATTCAGGCCAGTCCAGGTAACGGGCAACCTGTGGTGACCGGTACGCTGCGCTTTATTGATAACACCGTAGATTCGACTACTGGCACAATCAAATTAAAGGCCGAGTTTGCGAATGCCGACCGCGAGCTGTGGCCGGGTGAATTCGTAAATGTGCAGGCGCGCCTGGACCTGGAACATAACCGTGTCGTGGTACCCAGCCGTACCGTTCAGACGGGTCCACAAGGCAAGTACGTTTGGGTGATGAATGCGACCGACAGCACGGTGGCGATGCGGCCTGTTCAGGTTTTGCGCAATTACACGCCGCCCAAAGCCACCGAGGAGGCAGTGATCGGCGAGGGGCTTCACGCTGGAGAGACGGTCATTTCAGAAGGCCAGATGCGTTTGGCGCCTGGAATGAAGGTGCGCGTGCTGAAGGCCGAGCCGCAATTGGGGCAGGGAAGTTCAGAGGCGCCGCGGCAAGACAACTCATAGGCGACACCGATAGGACTGGGGATGCACTTTACCGATTTATTTATTCGCCGAGCCATTACCACCACGCTGATCATGGCGGGCATCTTGGTTTTTGGCTTGCTCAGCTACACGACGCTGCCGGTCAGCAACCTGCCCGCGGTGGAATATCCCACCATTCAGGTCAGCGCTTCGCTTCCCGGCGCCAATCCGGACGTCATGGCATCCTCGGTGGCGACGCCGCTCGAAGCCGAATTCGCGAACATCGCGGGCATCAACAGCATGTCGTCTTCCAGCTCGTTGGGTTCGACCTCGATTACGCTGCAGTTTGACTTGAGCCGCAATATCGATGCCGCGGCACAAGATGTGCAAGCCGCGATTGCACGCGCTCAGGGAAGTTTGCCCACCAATATGCCCGCGCCGCCTTCTTACTCGAAGGTGAATCCAGCGGAAAGCCCGATCCTGTTCATTGTTTTGAACTCAGACACGATGTCGCCGTTCCAGCTCGATGACTATGCCGAGACCATGATGGCGCGGCGAATTTCAATGGTCAGCGGCGTGGCGCGCGTGCAAGTGTTCGGCTCCCAGAAATATGCTGTGCGAGTCGAGATGGACCCCTCGCAGCTTGCCTCGCACCAGATTGACCTGGAGCAGGTACGAAACGCCCTGGCTCAGGGAAGCTTGAATATGCCTGCGGGCTCGCTGTACGGGCTGTCGAAATCGTATACCGTTCAATCCAACAGCCAACTTACGTCGGCGGCGCAGTTCGGACAGCTCATTATCACTTACCGCAACGGAAGCCCGGTGCGCCTGAACGAACTGGGTAAAGTGCTCGACAGCGTCAGCGACACACACACCGTCTTCTGGATCGACGGCCAGCACAGCATTGTTTTGGCCGTTAACAAGCAGCCAGGATCTAACACTGTAGAAGTCGCCGACGCGGTGAAGGCCCTTTTGCCCGTCATGGAGCAATCGATGCCGGCGGGAATCCACGTTGGCCGGGCATTCGATGCATCGAAGAACATTCGCGAGTCGATCGCCGACGTGAAGTTCACTCTCATCCTGACCATCTGTTTGGTCATTCTCGTTATCTTTGTCTTCTTGCGCAACGTCTCGGCCACGGTCATTCCCAGCCTTGCGGTTCCCCTCTCGCTGCTGGGCACGTTTGCTGCGATGAAGCTGTTGGGTTTCACAGTCGACATTCTTTCGATGATGGCGATGACCCTGTCGGTGGGTTTCGTCGTCGACGACGCCATCGTGATGCTCGAAAATATCGTGCGGCACATGGAAATGGGCAAGCCGCGAATGCAAGCCGCTATCGAGGGCGCGCGCGAGGTGGGGTTCACCATCATCTCGATGACCGTCTCGCTCGTCGCGGTTTTCATACCGGTGCTTTTCATGGGCGGCATTATCGGCAGATTATTGCGCGAGTTTTCCATCACCATCGCAGTGGCGGTTCTCATCTCGGGCGTCATTTCGTTGACGCTCACACCCATGCTGTGCAGCCGCTTCCTGCGGCACGAGACCCATCCCACCGGGGCGTTTTACCGCTGGTCGGAGCACTTCTTTGTTTGGCTGAACGACACGTACCGGCGAACGCTGCAAATAGTAATGCGGCACCGGCCTATTACCTTGGTGGGCACCATTCTGCTGACGGTTGCGACCGTTTATCTGTTCATAGTTATGCCGAAGGGCTTCATGCCCACGGTGGATCAGGGCTTCGCCATGGGCGGCGATGAAGCGGCGCAGGATACCTCGTTTGACGAAATGGTCCGATTGCAGAAACAGGTGAACGCCGTTCTCAGCAAGAACCCGTGGATTCAGGATTGGGGATCCGGCACGGGCAGCTTCGTAGGCGGAAATCAGGGATTTGTATTTGTTGCGTTCAAGGACACCAAGAACCGTCCGCCCGCGAGAGTCATCATCGGGCAACTCGAGGCGAAGTTGTTGCAGATTCCGGGCTTGATGACCTTCCTGCAGGTACCGCCGTTGATTCCGTTAGGACAGAATGAAGGCCGCAGCCAGTATTCGGTCGCGCTTCAAGATGCCGATACAGCAGAACTTTACAAATGGGCGCCGGTGCTGGAAGCGAAGCTGCATTCCATACCGCAGTTGAGGAACATCTTCAGCGATTTGCGATTGAGCAGTCCGCGTCTCGACGTGGACATTGAACGCAACCGCGCCATGGCGCTCGGCGTGACGCCGGATCAGATCGCGAATACGTTGTACGACGCATACGGCAATCGCAAGGCGACCACCATTCAGACATCGGCGAACCAATATGACGTGATTCTGGAAGTGCTGCCACAAGACCAACGCAATCCGGCCGCGCTCAAGGATCTGTACATCCGTTCCAGTCAGGGCAAAATGATTCCGCTTTCCGCGGTCGCGGAGCTAAAACAAACTGTCGCTCCGTTGAGCGTAAACCACATCGGCCAATTGCCGGCCGTGAACTTCCAGTTCGATGTGGCGCCTGGCGTAGCCCTGAGCCAGGCAACACACCTGATCGACGAAGCAGCGCGCCAGATCGGCATGCCCGATACGGTCTCATTCAGTTACCAGGGCACAGCCGCGGCGTTTCAGAGTTCGCTTCGCGGGCTGGGAATCTTGCTGATTATCGCGGTCCTTGTGATCTATCTCGTACTCGGCGTCTTATACGAGAGCTTCATTCATCCGATCACGATTCTCTCCGGTCTGCCCGCCGCGGGCTTGGGAGCCTTGCTGACCCTTCTGCTCTTTGGCGAAGATCTCAACCTGTATTCCTTCGTGGGCATTATTTTGTTGATCGGCATCGTGAAGAAGAACGCGATCATGATGATCGATTTCGCGCTCGCGGCGCAGCGCACGGAAGGCAAATCGCCGGAGGAAGCGATTTTCGAAGGGTGCTTACGGCGCTTCCGCCCCATCATGATGACCACCATGGCCGCGCTGCTTGGAACGTTGCCAATCGCTTTCGGTACCGGTGCAGGCGGCGAGGCTCGGCGTCCGCTTGGTATTGCGGTTGTCGGCGGATTGATCGTGTCGCAGCTTCTGACGCTCTACATCACACCCGTCATTTACCTCTACATGGACCGGCTGGTCACCCGTCGCCGCAAGCCGAGGCGTTCCGGCGAAGCAGTTACGGTTTGGCCGGCCCAAGAGACGCTGGTCGAGCAGTAAGCCGAGCCGTTTCGAACGCTCACAGAATATTGATCGCGCGGGCAGCCAGGATGGCGATCGCGCTCAGCGAAATGCAGCTTTGCACCATCATCAACAGTTTGGCCCAGCGCGATAGGACGGGCACGTCGGTGGGAGAGAACGCGGTGCTGGTGTTGAAGGCGAGAAACAGGTAATCGACAAATCCGGGCTTCCAGCCGAGGTCGGCGAGCAGAGATTCCGGCGGGAACGTCATCTGCGGAAACAGAAATGCGCCTTTCGTGTGAGCAGTGCGCAGCTCTCTGCGTAAAGGACCGCCCGCATCCAGCCGCCAATACCACCCGGCGAACACCAGAACGTTGCTGATCCAGAGTGCGACGGCAGAGCGCAGCAGTTCGGCTGGTGGTTCCCGTTTGCCTGGTAGGCCCGCAATGAGCGCACCGAGCGACCACACGACCGCAACGGTGATTACTAGGTTCAGCGATATGCCGAATGCTAGATACGCCTTGTGCGATTGTGAGCGGCGCGCTGCAAGCGTTGGCACAAGGAGCGCCGCGATGGCTGCAGGAACGATCCAACTCGGACCGGGCGTGAGGCGCTCCGGCAGCGATTCGTAGAGGGCCGCCAGTGCCAGCAGTGAAATGAGGGCGGGCCAGCGCGGCTCGGTTCTTCGTTTGGTGCGTGTACTTTGCTCCATGCGGTGATTTTCCCCCGTGCGGTTACAATCTTCAGAGCATGCGACTCAAAATCGTCCAGGCTGGCGAGCCCGTGCTCAGGCAACCGGGCAAGGCGTTATCTAGCGCCGAAATTCGCAGCCGCGAGATTCAGCAGCTCATCGAGTGGATGCGGGAAACCATGCACGATGCGCCCGGAGTCGGTCTGGCTGCGCCGCAGGTCGGGATCTCGCTGCAGTTGGCGGTGATTGAAGATAAGCCTGAGTACACGAAGGATGCTGGAGCTGAGTTCCTGAAAGAGCGCGAGCGAAAGCCCGTGCCGTTTCATGTGATCATAAACCCGAAAATTACGCTCGGCGAGGCCGGCAGTGCGGAATTTTTCGAAGGTTGCTTGAGTCTGGCGGGCTTTACGGCCCTGGTGCCGCGCGCGCGCAAGGTGAGCGTGGAGTGCCTCGATCACAAGGGCGAATCGCGAGTAATTCACGCATCGGGATGGTATGCGCGCATTCTCCAGCACGAAATCGATCATCTCCACGGCGCTATGTACATCGACCGCATGCAACCCAGGACATTCATGAGCGTGGAAAATTTTAATCGGCTTTGGAAAGACAAGCCAATGAGCGAAATGCGTAAGTTATCCGGACTCGAACGCTAGCTGACCCGGATTCTCAGAAGGCGTGGTGAAGTCTCTCAACTCAGGATATTTCTCAATTAACGACGGCGGCGCGGTCATCGGCTCAGCTTTGAGAATGGACGAGATCTCAATCGCATTCACTACCGCTTTCCCAAGATAGTGATTATTGGTGACGACATAGGTATCTTTGGTCGCATGCTCGACTGTCTTGATTCGGTCGAGCCACGGCTCCAGCTCACGCACTGAATACAAATAGTCGTAACGTTCTCCAGCGTGCTTGTTCTCAGTGAACCAGCTCTGGTAATTCCGTCCATGCAGCCGCACGTAGCCAACGCCGGATGTCGCCAGCGCGGCCGGTTTTACCGATCGCTTGAATAACGGCTGATCGATGTTGCACAATCCGAGATCGAGCTGCTCGAGCAGGTCCAGCGTGCCAGGTTCGCTCCAGCTTGCATGCCGAACCTCGAGCACCAGCGGATACTCTTCGAAGCGTGCTCGCAGCCGCGCGATGTACTCTCGGTTCTCCGCAGTGTTGCGGAAAGACCAGGGAAACTGGAGCAGTAATGCGCCGAGAAGACTTGCCTCCATCAGCGGCGCAAGACCGTCCTTGAACTCGCTTTCGTCGGCCGGCGTGGCGTTCCGGTCATGAGTAAAACCGCGCCAAAGCTTGGCCGTGAAGCGGAAATTTTTCTTCGTCTCGACATGCTTCAGCCAGGTTGCCGCCGTCTTGGCTGAAAGCGGCCGGTAGAACGTGACGTTGATTTCGATGGCGTCGAAATATTGCGCTAAGAACGACAGCTCATGAAATCCACGAGGCTTCTTCGCCGGGTAGACGATCCCCCACCAGTCCTTGTAAGACCACCCGGCTGGACCTATTCTTGTCATTTGTCACCGCGCACAACGGGCACCAAACGCCCTGTGCGCTCACGCGCGGCCCCGCGCGAGCTTCGTCGCTTGCTCGTAGTTATAGGCGACGCGGAACATCGTGGCCTCGTCGAAATGTTTGGTTAAGATTTGCAGCCCCACCGGCAAACCGTCCGGGGATTCCCCGCACGGCACGCTCATTGCAGGCACGCCGGACAGATCAGCCGTCAACGTATACACGTCGGAAAGATACATGGCCAGCGGATCGTCTACCTTCTCGCCGATTCGAAACGCCGGAAACGGCGAAACGGGAGCAATGATGGTATCAACTTCTTCGAACGCTTTAGTGAAATCTTGCGCAATCAGCGCTCGCACCTGCTGCGCCTTACGGTAATAGGCGTCGTAATACCCGGCGCTGAGCACGTAAGTGCCAAGCATGATGCGCCGCTTGACCTCGGCCCCGAAACCGCAGCCGCGTGTGTTGCGGTACATCTCAGAAAGCGTGTCGCCATCGACGCGCATGGTGTACCGGACGCCGTCATAGCGCGCCAGGTTTGAGCTCGCCTCCGCCGTCGCAACGATGTAATAACAAGAGAGCGCATATCTGGTGTGCGGCATGCCGATTTCGCGCACTTCGCAGCCGAGCTTTTCAAGCTCTCGCACGGCGGCAGCAATCAGGCCGCCGGTCTCAGTGCCGAGGCCGTCGAAGTACTCTCGCGGCAAACCCAGCTTCAGCCCGCGTACAGGCTCTCGCATGAGCGCGTGATAGTCGTCAATTGGCGCGAAGGCGGAGGTGGAATCGAGATCGTCCCGTCCCGCAATGGCGCGCAATACCGTCGCAGCATCTTCCACCGTACGCCCAAAAGGCCCGATATGATCAAGCGAACTTGCAAAGGCTGCGAGGCCATACCGCGAAACGCGGCCGTAAGTCGGAGTCACGCCGACCACGCCGCAAAAGCTCGCCGGCTGCCGAATGGAGCCGCCTGTATCGGAGCCGATGGCCACGACAGCCGTTCCTTGTGCGACCGCGGCCGCAGAACCGCCGCTCGATCCGCCGGGCACGCGATCGAGCGCGCGCGGATTTCGCACCGGCCCGAACGCCGAATTCTCGTTCGAAGAGCCCATCGCGAACTCGTCGCAATTTGTTTTCCCGATGATGACGGCGCCTTCGTCTTCCAGGCGCAAAACCGCAGTCGCATCATAGGGCGGAATATAGTTCTCGAGAATGCGCGAACCGCAAGTCGAGCGCAGGTCCTTCGTCATGATGACGTCCTTGACGCCGAGCGGCACGCCTGCCAGCGTCCCAACGTATTCGCCGTTGGCAATTTGTTCATCGACACGGGCTGCGGCGGCGAGCGCGCGCTCAGGCGAAAACGTCAGGAATGCATTGGTAGCCGCATTTTCTTTTTCAGCAAACGATAGCGCGGCCTGGGCTAGTTCGGTCGCGGAGAATTTCTTGTTCAGCAGACCCTCGCGGATGGCGGGTATGGTTAGCGAAGTAACTTCCGGCGCTCCGCTCATCGTTTGACCTTCGCTGCGCTCATCGCTCAATTACCTTCGGCACCTTGAAATAACCCGCGCCCTTGGCCGGCGCGTTCGCGAGAGCTTCCCGATTGTCCAAGCACGCGTGTGGCACGTCTTCGCGCAGCGTGGCGATCTCGTCTGCCGAGTACAAGACCTGCGCCATAGGCTCGATGTCCGATGTATCCAGCTCGTTCAACTGATCGATATGCGTCAGGATTTGGCCGAGATCGTGAGACATGCGATGGATTTCTTCTTCGGAGAGCCGCAGATTCGCCAGATCCGCGACATAACGCACCTCGTCTTCGGTCAGTTTCATGTCGTTACGCGCTTGCCTTCTTGCGAGACATCCGATAAATTTTCTTCAGCACTGGGTCCTGAATGGCGTCCGCCTCTTGTTCGGGATCATCGCGCTGCTCCGCATCCGGGCGTGGAGATTCAGCCCGTTGCGGCTGCCGCCGCGGAACGGCAATTCGAAATTCCACGTCCTGGATGGCGTCGCTTCCGGTAATCTTTCGCAGCCGCTCCACAATTTGAAAACTCAGCGCGTGCAATTGCTTCTGCCAGATGGCGTCTTCTACTTCGACCACCAGGGTTGTGCGGACCAGCCGGAGATTGGAGGTATGCGCCGCAATCGCCTTTCCCACCGCCGCCGGCCAGACTGCGCGCGCCAGCTCATCATCGGTGAGAAGTTGCCGGGAATATTTATTTTTCTGGATCAGCCGCGCAGCGCGTTCCATCTGCCTGGGTGGAGGGAGTCAGAGTGACTCGGAGATCCGAGTTTACCACGGAGGCGGAGCTTCAGCCGCTAGCGCCCAACTCCGCTCGAATCGCGTCGGCGATACGGCCGGTCCACTTATCGACCTCCGCATCTGACGCCGCTTCGATCATCACCCGCGCCAGTGGCTCGGTTCCGGAAAAACGAACGACCACGCGTCCGCTACCGGCGAACTCGCGCTCGGCCGCCTGAATCTCTGCCTGAACTGTTTCCAGTTCTGCAAGCGGGCGCCTATGCTTCACGCGAATATTCACCAATTTCTGCGGAAATGTCTTGACCTCTTCGGCCAGGACGTCCAGCGTCTGACCCGAATCGCGGACGATTTCGAGAATCCGCAGCGCCGTCAGCAGCCCGTCGCCGGTGGTCGCATACTTGGAAAAAATGACGTGCCCCGACTGCTCTCCGCCCAGCACCGCGCCGCGCCTCAGCATCTCTTCGAGGACGTATTTGTCCCCGACCGGCGTCCGCAACATTTGAATGCCGCGGCTCTCGAGTGCTTTCTGAAGCCCGAGATTCGACATGACCGTCGCGATCACCATATCGCCGTTCAGCTTCCCTTCACGCTTCAGGGTGGAACCCGCCAGAAACAGGACCACGTCGCCATCTACAACCCTGCCGCTACCGGAGACGAAAAGCGCACGGTCCGCGTCGCCGTCGAACGCGATTCCCAGGTCTGCTTTGGTTGTAAGAACTCGTTCGCGCAATCTTTCCAAATGCAGCGACCCGCAATTTAAATTGATATTGCGGCCGTCGGGCGAGGCGCAAATCCACTCGACCCGCGGCCCAATTCTCTCGAACAAGCGCGGGGCAATTTCGGTCGCGGCGCCGTTGGCGCAGTCGATCACCAGGCGAAAAGGGAACGGCCCGCTGACGGTCCCAGCAAGATAATCGGTATACAGAGTGTCGAGGCTGCGATCGATGGTGAGCGTTTTCGGAGCCGCCTCCTGTTGCGTCTCGATCCACAGCGCCATTGAGCGTTCCAGCTCAATTTCAACCTCGTCAGGCAGCTTGTAACCTGAGTGGCTGATCACTTTCAGGCCGTTGTCGTGGTACGGATTATGAGAAGCCGAAATCATTACGCCTGCCACAAACGGCCCTGTTCGCGTGAGGTATGCCACCCCGGGCGTAGTAATCACACCAGCGAACCGGGTTCCGACGCCGGCGCGGGCGAGCCCTCCGGCCACTTGGGCGGCGAGCCACGGACCACTCTCGCGCGTGTCCATTCCAATCAAGACTTCTGCCGGATCGCTATCTCGGCGTCCGGATGCGCTCTGGCGCGCCCAGCCTCCCAAGGCCACTCCGAGCGCGTGCGCGGTTCTTGTGTCCATTGGCGGCTCGCCGGCGACCCCGCGAATGCCGTCCGTCCCAAATAACTGTCTTGACACCTTCACTCCCGAGACACGCCTGGCTGCCCAGGCGGCCAAGCCTCTTCAAAGTCTTATGGTATCTGCCGCCTATCAAGAAACCCGCGCAAAACGGGCGCGGTCTCTGGCGCGCCACGCAAAGAACCGTCGGTTCATTCCTTGACTCGTGACGCGTATCCGCGCCCTTTGCGCCGCTGTGACAGACTCCGCTGCGCCGCATGGCGCCTCAATCTCTTCATCGGCTATTTCGGTTAGTGGGATTAGAATCGATAGTGGAATCGGAATGAACATCTCGGTCAAGAGCGAATACGCGCTCAAGGCGGTATTCGACTTGGCTTCCCAGTACCTGAGCGCTCCCCAGGGCGCTTCGATGCCGCCTGTGAAAATCGCCGACATCGCGAAACGTCAAAAGATCCCGCAGAAGTTTCTGGAGCTCATCCTAGCCGGTTTGAAGCAGAGCGGCTTCGTGGACTCCCGCCGTGGCGCCGAGGGCGGCTACCTGCTGTCGCGCCCTCCCGATTCCATTACGGTCGGTGAGGTACTCCGGGCGGTTGAAAATGTGAGGGCAAACTCTCGCGTGGACGCCAGCGACCCTTTCGCGGAGATCTGGACTCGTGTGGATTCGGCGGTGTCCGATGTGTTGGACCAGACCAGCTTCGCTGAGCTGGCGCGCAACTGGCAGGAAAAGCGTACGCAATACGTCCCCACCTGGGATATTTGAAAGGATTTCGTGATCTACCAGGACAACTCATTCAGTATCGGCCGCACGCCGCTCGTCAAGCTCAATCGCGTGGTAGACGGCGCGAAGGCGACCGTTCTCGCAAAAATAGAAGGCCGGAATCCATCATTCTCCGTCAAATGCCGCATCGGCGCTTCCATGATCTGGGACGCCGAAGAGCGTGGCATTCTGAAGCCCGGAATGGAGATCGTCGAAGCTACCAGTGGAAATACCGGCATCGCGCTTGCGTTTGTGGGCGCGGCGCGCGGATTTCGTGTCACGCTCATGATGCCGGATACCATGAGCCTGGAGCGCCGCAAGGTGCTAAAGGTTCTTGGGGCCAATCTGATTCTCACCGAAGGCGCCAAGGGTATGAAGGGTGCGCTGGCTGCCGCCGAAGAACTGCGCAACTCCGATCCGGACCACTACTTCATTCCCGAGCAATTCAAGAACCCAGCGAATCCGCGCATTCACTTCGAAACGACCGGGCCGGAAATTTGGGAAGATACGCAGGGCGGCATCGACGTGCTGATTTCCGGCGTCGGTACGGGCGGCACAATCACAGGAGTTTCCCGCTACATCAAGAGGGAGAAGAAATGGCCGCTTCTCTCCGTTGCGGTCGAGCCCGCCAACAGTCCGGTCATCACGCAAACGCTGAATCATCAGGAACTCAAGCCAGGACCCCACAAAATCCAGGGCCTGGGAGCCGGATTCGTCCCAGATACTCTCGACCTTTCGGTCGTCGACAGAGTGGAGCAGGTCACAAATGAGGAATCGATTGAAATGGCCCGCCGGTTGGCGATGGAAGAAGGTCTGTTGAGCGGCATTTCCTGCGGCGCGGCGGCGGTTGCTGCTGTGCGCGTCGCGAAGGAGCCCGAGATGGCCGGAAAGATGATTGTGGTCGTTCTTCCCGATGCGGGCGAACGGTATCTGAGCTCGCCGCTTTTCGAGGGCATGTTTGAATAGTTTTCGGAAAAATTGTTAATGCCCGGTAACCTGCCCGTACCCGGCGGACGTTTTATAGGTACATCCCCGTAACGACGCGGGCGCTTTACCCCAAACCCGAAACCCCCAAAGCGCCCGCACCCCCAGAATTTTGTAGTGGAAACGAGTTACGTGGCCCTTCGAGCGCTTGGCTTTATCGGCGGAAGCGCCGCGACATGGCCGGCACCGATGAGGCCCCCAGCGCATCGTAGCTCTTGGTCGTCGCGATGTACCCGCTCGCGCTCTCATACTGCCGGCTCTCGCTCTCCCGCCCAAAACCGTCATACACCGTCTCGGCCCGCAGCGCTTTGTCTCCCGCAGTCACCTGGTCGTTGTACACATTCACGTCCGTCGGGCTCGTATACACCACGTTCGTCTGCGTCGTAAATCCACCAACATTCGCCGCCCGCACCGCCTGCGTCATCCGGTCCAGCGGATCGCTGTAACTGTAAGTGGTGTTCACCCCGTCGATATCGGTCGCCGTCGTCACCTTCCCGGCCCCGAAATCCCACTGCCACTTCGCCGCCTGCCCCAGCGCGTTGGTCTCGCTCGTCACGTGCGCATACGTGTTCCGGTTTCACCCCATCGCTGTAAGTATCGGCATATCCATAGCTCGTCGTATGCCCGTTCGCATCTTTGTCCGTCACCACATTGCCCGCTATGTCGTAGGTATACGTATGCGCCGGATAGCTGTTATTGGTGTTCCACCACGCCGCGCTCGTCGTCAGGTTCCCACGCCCCACGTTCACTCCCGCAAACGACGACGAATACCCCACCATTCCAGGCTCGTTCACTAAATTCGCCTGGTCGTACGAGTACTGCTGCTCGCCCACCTTCGTCCCAGCCGCATTCAGCGTCTGCCGGTCCGACGCCAGCCCCGGCTGCCACGCGCTCGTTACCGGCGTCCCCGTGTTGAACGTCCCATAAGTCCCGCCCGTATACGCCGTGTGCACATGCCGCGTCCACCCGCCGCTCACCGCCGGGCAGCTCGTGCTCGAGGCCGCCGGCCCCGCCCCGTAATCGTATTCGTAGCTGTCGGTGCGGTTATTGTTCTGGTCGTATTGATACAGCGTCGCGGCCGAGGGCGCCGGCGACCCGTCGCTCAACACGGTCCATTCCGCGCACAACTGCGGGTCGTGGTCCATGGGCCAATTCAGGCTCACCCACCAGCACGGCTCCGCGCCTCCGCCCGTCTGCGGCCAGTTGCTCGCCGCGCACGCCCGCCACCCATGCGTCTGGTACTCCTGCCGCAGCACCTGCCCGCTCCCGCTCAGCGTCACCGTTTCGTAGCGCATCCCAGTTCCCGCGTCGCCATAATAATCCGCCGCCGTTCCCCACACATCGGGCGTCCACGCGTCTCCGGTCAAATAATCCTGCACCTGTCGCAGCGTGTTCCCGCTCCCGTCTTCATCCACTTCCGTCACCTGCGTGTTGTATTGGCTCGTCACCGCATAGGTGTAATTCGTCTGCCGGGTCGGCGTTGTCCCCCCGTTGGCATATTCATACCGCGTCAATAGCCGCCGCTCCACAATCCCCACCAGGTTTCCCTGTGAATCGTGGTCGCTCTCCACGCACCCCGTCGCTCCGCTCGCCGGGCAGGTTCCCATCGCCCCCGGATACTGGTACCCAATCGCCCCGCCCGTCGGCAGCGTCATGCGCGCCACCTCGCCATAACTGTTGTATTGGAACGTGTAACTGCTGCCATCCGGCAGCGCCACCGACGATACTACTTCCGGATCGTATTCGGTCTGCGTCGACTCGTTCGGCAGCGTCGGAAACAACTGCGCCATCGTCTCCAGCCCCTGCCCGGAAGCCAGCACGCTCCCCAGCGCCGCGTAATTCACGGTAATATGCCGCGCGGCTCCATTCACCCCCGGATACGTAATGCTTCCTGACGCAATCTGGGTTGTCCGTCCCAGCGGATCGGTAATGGTCGTCGTTCCGCCGCTGCTGGCAATCGTCGCCTGGTTTCCGTTCCGGTCCGTGATCGACGAAACGTTGCCGCTGTCGAACCGGAACTTCCGCCCGTCCTGATCTGCCCCCATTTGCTCTACCAGAAATACATACTAACCTGAGTAACCGAATTCATGATCTTTGGATATGGCCGGGCATCCTGGGGGGAGAGGATGTCCGGCGCGAAACTCGGCTGGCGTCCGATAACCGAGGCTACTGTGGGGCCGATGGTGATTGAAGTGTTCCCGCCAGAGTGCAATTTTTCAAGCGGGCATCGGTCAGATTCCAGAACCAATTCGCGTTTAAGCACTCGTCGCGGAAGCGGGCATGAAAGCTTTCTATGATGGCGTTTTGTGTTGGCTTGCCCGGCTGGATGTAAACAATGCCGACGCCTTTCTGCCCGCACCAGGCGCGGAATTGCCGACTGGTGAACTCGGGGCCGTTATCAACTCGAATGGTGCTCGGCAGCCCACGAGTTTCAGCCAGCTGCTCGAGTGCTGCGATTACCCGAGCGCTGCCCAACGAAGTGGCCGCCCGAATCTCAAGGCATTCCCGCGTATAACTGTCCACGATCGTCAGCGCGCGCAGTCTCTGTCCAGAGGCGGTTGCATCGCTCACAAAGTCCATTGCCCACTCTTCATTGGCAGCCGACAGCCGCGCGGTTTGTGCAGCGGTCCGGTGCAGCTTCCGCCGCCGGCAGCGGCGGAGGCCCAACCCCAGCTCACGATACAGCCGCCATACGCGCTTGGGATTCACCGCCTGTCCTAACCGGTTCAGCAATGCCGTCAAGCGCCGATAGCCGTAGCGCGGATGCTTGCGCGCCAGTTCGCTCAATTGCTCTTTCATTGCTTCATCCTTCTGCTTGGCCGCTCGATATCGATAACTGCTCCGCTCCACTCGCAATAGCTCGCAAGCCCGGCGCTCGCTCACTTCGTACTGCTCGATCGCGAACGCCACATCCTGGCGACGGCTTACGAGCTCCACCCGTTTTTTTCTATGACCCCCTTCAACACCTCCCGGTCCAGCGTGAGATCCGCCACGATGTGCTTTAAGCGCCGATTCTCGTCTTCCAAATGCCGCAGCCGGCGCGCGTCATCCGAACTCAGACCGCCATACTTCTTGTTCCAGGCATAGATCGTGTGTTTGCTCACTCCGACCTCCCGCCCGACATCTTCCGCTGTGCGTCCGCCTTCCAGTTGCTTCAACGCACCTACGATCTGCTCTTCACTGAATTGCTTCTTCTTCATGTGTCCTCTCCAAAACATTTAGATCTTATCTTGTCTTGGTAGAGTTTTCGGGGAGCAGACCAGTCCGGGAACAGCAGCCAACCCGACAGCATGACCGGCACCACCTCGGGATCGTTGGTCAGTCTCGCGATTCGATCGCGCACGTCGCTATCGGCCACGAAGATCAGGCCGGTCGCATCGGTCGATCGGAATACCCGGCCCCGGTCGGTGCCGCCGTTGATCGGATCGGTCGCGCAATTCGGCTGCGGCGACACCGCAATCGGCTGCCCGTTCGTCTGCGTGTCCACCAGTTCGTGTTCCGTGCCTGTCTCGTCGATGAACGTCACCCGCGTTAGCAGCTCGCCGTAATAGTACGTGTATCCCGTCCCGGCAACCCCGCCCGCTGTGCAAGGAAACGTTCCCGCGCTCGAATCGGTGCTCTGCCTGCTGAAGATCACCCCCGGCGTGAATTGCACGATCGTCGGAAGGTAATAGCTGATCGCATCGTCCACGTTCCCCGGCTCCGCATACAGGTACGGGTTGCCCGTCGCATTGGTGTGCGTCACCACCTGCCACTTTGTGCGCGGTCAATTAGTTAAGGCGCGCCGCCGCTTTTAGAAAGTCGAGCCACTCCTCGAAGCCTGCGCCCGATTTCGCTGACGTTTGGAACACGCGCATGCCGGGCCGGATAGCCTGAATGTTGTTGTAAGCCGTGGCACGATCGAATTCCACCGCATCGGCCAAGTCGATCTTGGTAATAACCGCGGCATCCGCGCTGTTGAAAATGGTGGGATATTTCAACGGCTTGTCTTCGCCTTCGGTGACAGAGAGCAGCACCAGTCGCAGGTCTTCGCCGAGATCATACGATGCAGGGCAGACCAGATTTCCGACGTTCTCGATGAACAAATAATCGAGCTCGGAAAGGGCCCAATCTTCCAGCGCCCGCTCGACCATTGCCGCTTCCAGGTGGCAGAGCGTTCCGGTCGTGATTTGCTTCACCGGTGCTTGACTGCGCGCCAGACGAGCCGCGTCGTTGTCGGTAGCGAGATCGCCCACCAGAGCTGCCGGGCGGTATCGCTCCCGCAGCAGGGTAAGTGTCTTTTCCAGGAACGCAGTCTTGCCGGTTCCGGGGCTGGAGACGAGACTTACAACGAAAACGCCGGCGTCCTGAAAGCGCTGCCGCAGGGCGCGCGCAATCTCATCGTTGCGCTTGAGAACGTTTTGGCGGACTTCGACAATCCGTGGTGTGCTGGTCATTGGGCAAGCTCCAGTGCCGAAACTTGTAATTGGCGGCTAGCCGGAATTTCTTCCACCACCAGCCGGCAATGCGGGAACGCGCTCTGTTCGGCGGCGAGTTCAAAGGCGGAGACCAGCGCCTCTTTTACGACACCCGACATCTCGCCCAGCTTGAGGTAAATGGCTTCCACTGTGATGTTGCCCCTTTGCTCCGATTCTTCCTCGGCGATCTCGAGAATGCTCAGTGCGATGGAGAGTTCATGCATGCGATTGCGGCTTGGCCGAGGCTGATGCCGCCGTCATTCGGCGGAACAGCGTAATTGGTCCAGATCGTTTCCTGTCGAATCAGAGATCTTATTTCAGAGAGCAGCAGTTCATTCTGGAAGACGCCACCCGAGAGAACAATTGTGTGGACCGAGTGCGCCTCGCAGAGTTGAGTGGCGGCCTGGCAAACCGTCTCGGCCACGCTGCGGTGAAAGGCGCGCGCAATTTCAGCGGGATCGCGGCCGCGGAGCCGGTCGCGTATGACTGCTTCGAGCATTGGGCGAAAGTCCAGCGTCTCATCGCTAATGGGAAACGGATAGGGCTCGCTCGGCCCGGAGCTTCGTGCAATGTGCTCCAACCATATGGCGGCTTGCCCTTCAAACGTGATCTCGCGCGTGAAGCCCAATAGCGCGGCCACCGTATCGAACAGCCGGCCCATAGAGGTGGTCTTGAATGTGCGGAAGTCCTTTCTAAGCAACTGCAGAGAGTGCTGGTACCGGCTTGAGGACTGAAACGGCGGAGCCGCTTCAGTCTGCGCCAGAAAACCCGCGGCGCATTGAACAGGATGACGAGCCGCTGCATCGCCGCCAGGCAGCCTCGCCTCGCGCAGGTGCATCACGCGCCGGAAACCCTCCGTCAAACTGCCCACGAAAAATTCGCCTCCCCAAATCGTGCCGTCATCGCCGTAGCCGGTTCCATCGAAGCTGACGCCGATGACCCGCATCTCCCAGGCTTGCCTCTCCGCAAGCACGGAGGCTATGTGCGCGCGGTGATGCTGAACCGCGACCCTCTGCAAACAGCAAAGCTCCTGTGCATAAGCAGTGGACGCATATTGAGGATGCGCGTCATGCGCGACCAGCAGGTCATCGAAATCGACGTCATACATCCCGGTCAGATCCGCAATCGTTCGCTGAAACGATTTGAGAGCTTCGTAATGATCGAGATCGCCAACGTGCTGGCTGACAAACGCTTGCCCCTCGACTACCAGGGTAATGGCATTCTTCAAGTCGGCGCCTAAGGCCAGAATGGGACGATTTGCAGGGAGCGTGGCGACCGCGCCCGGCGCATAGCCGCGCGATCGCCGGAGAATCATCGGACCAAAGACCCCAGCGCGAGCGACGGAATCATCCACCCGGCGCGCGATCGGACGTTCGCCCACCAGGAACGCATCGGCAATGCCGGAGAGTTTCTCGCGCGCATCCTGGTCTTCATATGCGATGGGCTCGCTCGATCGATTGGCGCTGGTCATGACCAGAATTTGCGGCGCGCCTGCGGCAAATAACAGATGGTGCAGCGGCGCGTAGGGAAGCATGACTCCGAGTTCGTGATTGTCGGGCGCGACTTCGGGAAGCTCAATCAGGGCCGGTGCGAGAACGATAGGCCGCGCAGGCGACGTGAGAAGCGCTTCGGCTTCGCGCGCCAGATCCACTAGACTTCGTGCGGTCTCGATGCTCTCGACCATAACCGCGAACGGCTTCTCCTTGCGGTATTTCCTTGCGCGGAGGGCACGCACTGCCTCCGCATTCCGTGCATCGCAAGCGAGATGATACCCGCCGATGCCTTTTATGGCGACGATTGCGCCCGAATTGAGAAGCTGAACGGTTTCTTCGATGCCAGGCTTATACTGCGGTCCGCAAGCCTGACAGGCAACGGGTTGCGCATGAAATCGTCGATCCTGAGGATCGTGATATTGCCTTGCGCATAGGGCGTCGAGAGCCCACTGTTTCATCGTGGTATTCGGCCGGTCATAGGGCAGCCTCTCGATGACGCTATATCGAGGGCCGCAATTGGTGCAGTTTATATAAGGATAGAGATAACGCGGGTTTGAGGGGTCGAACAACTCGCGTAAGCAGTCTTCGCAGACGGGCAGGTCAGGAGAGATCCGCACCGAAAGATGCCCGTTGCGCCGGCTCTCACGAATACTGAAATCCTCCAAACCAGCAGGTTGAGACGGCGCAACCTCAATCGCGGTGATGTGCGCGGCGGCCGGTGGTTGCGCGGCCAAGTCTCGCAGGAAAGCATCCAGCGGAGCTTCGGACCCTTCTACGTGGATGCACACTCCGTCCTCGACGTTCAAGACCCAGCCGGCGAGCGACCGCGCGCGAGCGAGGCGAAAGACAAACGGACGGAAACCGACGCCTTGCACAACTCCGCGCACATGGATGGATCGCGCGGCCGTCACGGCTGCGGCCCCGTGGTCTCCAACAGCTCGCGAACGACGTGATAAATCGAGGCCTGCACTTCCTGAATGCGCGGTATGTAATCGGAACGTACGATGAGCGGGTGATCCGCGAGGCCGCGGCGTAGAATTTCACCGCCGTCGTAGCCCAACAGAGCGACCGTGAGCAGGCTGCGCTTGCGCGCTTCTTCCAGCGCACAAATAATGTTGCGAGAGCCGCCGCTGGTGGAAATGCCGATGGCGACGTCTTCCGGGTGCGCTTGTGCAATCAGTTGCCGCAGGAAGATCACTTCGGTTCCTACATCGTTGGCGAGCGCCGTGATGTTGGCTGGCTCAAGCGCCAACGAGATCGCCGGAACCGCGTGATAGCCCGATGGCGGGAGAATGCAGTCGAGGGCGAAATCGTTCGCGTCCGTCGCCGAACCGCCGTTGCCGAAAAGGATGAGCTTGCCGCCTCGCTCGACACGGCTGCGAATGGCAAGCGCTGCTGCGGCAATCTGTTCCGATTGCTCGTTTGCAACCTGCGTCCTCAGCTCGGCGTCATCGCCGGCTTTCATTTCAATCGAGGCCGCAACCTCTTCGATGACGCCCGTATCCTCCTGCTTCTCTTGTCCGAGGAATGGATACAGAAAACCCGCCGCACCGACGTCATGGCCCAGTTCGCGGCGCTCGAAAAACACATGCACCGTTTCCCACAACGTGTGATAGAGAATCTCGATCAGCTCTTGATGCATGAACGGATCGGCCGTCGCTAGTTGCAGCGCGTACGAGCCGCGCGCACCAGAGAGCGCGAACGTCATGCAGCCGCGCGCCTGCGCCGCATCGAGCGCGGACTGCACTTCCATATCGCCTTCGGGAGGCCCGAAGCCCATGACGATGTCGTCAGCTTGCGCCAATGCCTGGAGCCACGCCGCAAATGAGATGGAGAGATCGAGTGCTGGCAGCGCCCGTTTGCCCACGATAACCGGATGAACAAACTCAACCGAGACATGCTGCGCGTCGGTCGCATACGGCCCACGGCCAAAGGCAAGCAGCCGGCCGCCCTTGAGGAATCGATCCGACATCTGTTGGCAGGCCGATGCCAGCCGATGAGCCTCCTTCGCAAAGAAGGCATGGAACAACTCGTTGCGCTTCGTCAGAGCGTGTTCGATCTGGCTGGCGAGTAAAGAGCGGCTGGCGAGCATATCAGCAGATGCGGGGCAGCGGATCACCGACCAGCATATCGATGACGCGCGTGCCTCCGTAAGAGGTAGCGCCGAGCACTGTCGCAACCGGTTGCTCGCGAATCTCGCCGATGAGCGCGGCTTGGTGACCGCCCGGGGCGGCGCGCAGAGCAGCGAGCCCGGCATCGGCGAACTCGGGCGCGACAATCGCGACGAATTGCCCTTCATTGGCGATGTGCAGTGGGTCAAGTCCAAGCAACTCGCAGGCGCCGCGCACGGTATCGCGCACCGGAATGGAATCCTCAAGCAAGAAGATGCCGACGCCGGCATCGCGCGCAAGTTCATTGAGTGAAGTCGCCAAACCGCCGCGCGTAGGATCCCGCATCCACCGTATGCCGGTAGCGGCTTCGCGCGCCAGAGCTTCTATCAAAGGCAGCACAGGCCGCGTATCGGAACAGAGCTCGGCTTCGAGATCCAGCTCTCCGCGCGCCAGCAGAATCGTAATACCGTGATCGCCAATCGGGCCGCTCAGCAGAACTTTGTCACCGGGCCGCACGGATGCCGCGGAAAGGTTTAAACCGGACATCGGTCGGCCGATTCCTGCCGTTGTGATGTACATGCGATCGGCCTTGCCGTTCTCAACCACTTTTGTGTCGCCGCCAGAGATGATCACGCCCGCGGCGACCGCAGCCTTGGCCATCGCGCGAACCTCGGCTTCAAGAATCTCAGTCGGCAGCCCAGCCTCGAGCACGAATGTCACCACCAGCGCTTCGGCCCGCGCGCCGGATACGGCCAAGTCATTTACCGTGCCATTGATTGCAAGCTCGCCGATAGAGCCACCCGGAAACCGAAGCGGCTTCACAACGAAGCTATCGGTCGTGATGGCAATGCGAGTCCCATTGATACTCACGTGTGCCGCATCGCCCAGCGGCTCAGTTGAAGAAGGGAAGAGCAGCGGTGCAAATAAGCCTTCGACGAGCCTCCGGCTGGCCTTCCCGCCCGCTCCGTGAGCCATTTCGATTTGCATGTCACGGAAGCGAATCTTGGGCGGCTCAGCGCTCATATTTGGTGCCCGTCAGACTGCGACAGAGAGTTGGGTGAATGCCTCGCGCTTGCGATGTTCGTAGTTGTAGTAAGCGGCGCAGGAACCTTCGGAGGACACCATCAGAGCGCCTACCGGGTTTTCAGGCGTACATTCCTTTCCGAAGAGCTTGCACTGCACCGGCTTCAGCACGCCCTTCAGAACCTCGCCGCACTGCGCTGCCTTGGGATCAGTGACGCGGATGCCAGGCACGGCGAAACGGTGCTCGGCGTCCCAGGCCGCGTAGGCGTCGCGAATGCGCAGCGCGGATTGCGAGATGAACCCCATGCCGCGCCACTCGAAATAATGGCGCAAGTCGAATGTTTCGGCCATCGCCTTCAAAGCCGCGCCATTGCCCTCCCAAGGGACAACGCGCTTATATTGGTTCTCCACCTTGGCTTCGCCCGCGTTCAGTTGCCTGAGGATCATGACGATCGATTGCAAAATGTCGAGCGGCTCGAAGCCGGAGACGACGATGGGCTTGTGCTCATTGCGCGCGATCCATTCATAGGGTCGGCAACCGATCACAGTCGAAACGTGACCGGGCCCGATGAACGCATCGATGCGCATGTCGGGCGAATCGAGAATGGCGCGAATTGCCGGAATGATGGTGACGTGATTGCAAAAGACCGAGAAGTTATCAATGCCGGCGGCTTTCGCGCGCATCAGTGTGAGCGCGGTAGATGGAGCCGTGGTCTCAAAGCCGATGGCAAAGAACATGACGTGCCGGTCTGGATTTTTCTGTGCCAGCTTTAGCGCATCGGAGGGTGAGTAGACGATGCGAATGTCCCGGCCGCGCGCCTTATGTTGCAGGGGACTGCCATGCCGCCCGGGCACGCGCATCATATCTCCAAACGCCGTGAAGATAGTATTGGAATCCTGCGCCATCGAGAGGCCATCGTCGATGCGGCCCATAGGGAGAACGCAAACCGGGCAACCAGGGCCATGAACCAGCTCGATATTCTCCGGCAGAAGATCCTTCAATCCGAAGCGATAGATGGCGTGCGTGTGGCCGCCGCACACTTCCATGAAGCGGTAGTGCCGGTCAGGATCGGCAAGGCGCCGGATCTCCTCCGCCGTTTTCGAAATCACGGCAGGTTCGCGGAATTCGTCTACGAATTTCATAGCTCCTCTCTGAACCGCACATCGCCCGGCGTCAAGGATCTGGCGCGGCGCGCGAATCCTCCAGTCCGTAGCCTGTTACCTCTTCGAGCACTGCCTCCTGTTCGCCGAGCATGGTAAGGGTTCTTATCTGGTCCAGCGCTTGCTCTTCGCTGATCTTGCTCATCGCGAATCCGACGTGGACCAAAACCCAATCGCCGGTATGAAGAGATTCGTCTGCCAACAGGCCGGTGTCGATGTGCCGCCGTACGCCCGCTACTTCCACCAACGCACGGGTCTGTTCTTCGGAAGAGAACTCAACGATCTTCGCTGGAATCGCCAGGCACATGTCAGGAGCCCTCCACAGCCAGCATACGCTTTGTTGAATCGGCCGGTTCCTCGGGTTGCCTGCGAGCCACGATATCGAAGAGGCACTTCACTTCGTCTCTTAACCTGAGTGCTCCGCCTGCCAGCGCAACGGGCTTGATCTTGTAAGTCGAGTGAACTACCGTCAGTTCGCCGCGCACAAAAAGCGTATCGCCCGCTACCACCACCTGCGCCGCGACCGGCTCGCTTCCGGTGACCCCGTGCAGCGAGACATCGGCGATTAGATTGATCCAATACTGGCCGTCTCCGGCCTTGCTGGCCGAGACATTCGAGGTGCTGAAAACAATCTCCGGATACTTGTCAGCCTCGAGAATGTCACGGTGTAGCGTGTGCTCGATCTCTTGGCGCTCTTGCTCGCTCACGTCCTCGACGACGGTGAACGACGCCGCCTCGATCTTGATCTGAACGGATGCCGAATCAAGCGTCCCCGCACGGAAGTGCGCTTCGCCAGTGAGATCGCGAACAGTGAGTGTCGGAATTTGAGCGGCCGCGGACAGCGTTCCGCTTGCGAAAGGGCGCACGGTGACTCGGCTCATCTCGGCGTCAATGGCATAGTGTTCAAGTTCCATAAGCCGGAGGTGAAGTTTCGGTTTCTATGAGAGCTTCCGCAACCAGCTTCTCGACGAGTTTGACCGCTTCAGCAACGGCCGCTGAAACAGGTTCGCTGAGGCCCATTTCACCCTCTTCGCCGCCGAGCGTTGCCGGCTCGCAGCCAACCAATACGATGCGCTTCGAAATCGGTCCCATGGACTTTGCTAACTGAATCACCGCGACTGGATTCATGGTATGGGCGTCGAGCGCGGCGAGCGGTCCGCCAACGCCGGTTTCAGACGCTTCAGTCTCGATGACATAGACCGTTCCAGGAGCTTCGCCGCGTGGACAAGCGTCGACCAGGATTGCGAGATCGTCCCCTTCGAGCAGGGCGTATGCGAGATCGTACCCGCGTATACCGAAGTCGCGGACGCGAACGTTCTCGGGAAACGTCCGAGTGGAAAGATGCCGCGCCACTTCGACGCCGAATCCATCATCGCCGAGGAAGATGTTGCCGATGCACGCCACCAAAATCCGCGGGCTGGTCTGACGCGCTGTGGGTTTGCGGGACGGCCCCGCAGGTTGCACCTCTTCAAGCGTGAAGAAAAACCGATGTCCCGGCTGACGCAGCAAACCGAGATCCTTGCCCGGATCATCTTCGAGAATCACCGCGAGATGCAGCTTGCCTTCGTAATCCTGCTCGATGGACTCAACAATGGCGGTGCGGCCCGCGAGCGCAAGGTCGAAGATGTCCCCGCCGGGATGCGGCCGGAGGATCACGCAATCTCCTTTCGCCACCGCGACGCCCTGCACCATGACCGATTCCACCGGAAGCTTTTCCTCAAGCAACTGCCATTCCCATTCGTTCATGGCGTCTCCTGATGCAAGCGCCGCAATCCCCGGAGCGCTCCGTGCATCTTCATCAACTGCTCGGGCGGCATGCATTCAGTGCGTTCGAGGATCTGGCGCGCACGCGGGTCGACCTGATTCATCTCGAGCTTCTCCTCATCGGTCAACGTCATGATGCGCAGCGTGAGGATCTCATCGATTTCGGTTCCATCAAACAGGGCGCCTGCGCTCTCGGGCGCGATTTGCGGATAGTCGTAGAGAATGATCGGCGACGATAGCATCGCATCGCGCGCGCCTGCATCGCCGGCTAAAACAGGCCAGGTGCCGATGTTTTTGCACTGTGCAGCGTCGTCGCGAAAATCCTCTGGCGGATCGAGCAGCGAGATGAACTCGCCTCCTTGAAGCTCGAGAATGGTGTGCGCGGAGACGAGAGACCGCATCAATGCGGCATTACGGTTGAGGTCCGCTGGTACAAGCGCCGTATTGAATACACTGATACGGATTTTGAATAGGTCATCGCGCAGCCTTTCGGCTTCTACTTCGATGGCTCCATCGAGCGGCTCGCGAACCCGCGCAATGTCTCCTTCTGTCTCACACGCCGCAGCAAAAGAAAACGTTTGAAGCCTGCGATGCATCGCGAGATCCGGGATGTTGAGAGGAGCCATTGCGACATCGCGCTCCGTCGCTTCCTGCCAGACAGGCGCAGAGCTTGAGCTGCGCTCGATCAGGTGCAGAAAGCGGACTCGGATTCTAAGTGTCGAGTGCTCACCTGCAGCCCAAGCCAAACACTCGGTTTGCGTGCTCCATGCGTCTGCCCCTCGCTGGCACTCAGCAAAAGCCCGCGGATACAAAACGCCAAAGTTCCAGCGCTGACGGTTTTTGACCGCAGTCGCGCGGTAGGGATACAGAATGTAGCCTTCGTACAAAACGGCATTGGCAATGTCTTCCACCAGCTTCGTATTCATTGCCGGACCACTTCTTCCTCGGCCGCCTCTTCCTGCGCGGCGAGCAAGCTGTCGAGCGCGTCTTCCCAAGTCGGAAGCGAGCGCTGTACTTTGTATCGATAGAGGCGCTCGAACACATCGCGGCGAAGCGACAACCACGCACTGTTCGGATAATAGAGGTCCATCATGTCGCGCCACACTCGGACGGACAAGCGGAAACGCGCTTCCTTATCCCAGGAAATGGGCGCCACCTGAAGCGCGCCTTCAGCGCCTACGTAGAAAACTATTCCGCTAAACAGCAGTAGCAGAGGGACGTCGCCTTCACTCACCGCGTGAAAGTATTTCGTTGCCGCTACATTGAAATCGAACGTGCAGGGAACCTGCAATTCAGCCGTGGTGGCGCCAGTGAAGGACGTGACGACCGTGGACACATGGTTCCAGAGAAACGGCCGCAGAGTCTTTCCCCAGCGCTCCGGAGTGCCGAAGAGATCCAGAAGCAACTCCTTTTCTTCGGTACTGTAATGGCGGCGAGTCGCTTCAATCTGGATCTGAGTGCGCAGATTGACGCTATGGATCGTCTCGGCCGTTGCATTGGAAACTTCTAATTTAAGAGCGATCAGCGGCTGTGCCGCCATGGCTACCGGCTCCGCACCGCTTACCCGGAAGCTCAGATCAGGCATGAGCAAACCCCGCACTCGCCTGCATCTTGAGAGCATCGAAGAACAGGCGGATCTGTTCCCAAACCTCCGCTCCACCGGAAAGGCCGCGCCATCGGCTACGAATCAGTCCCACCAGTTCATAACACTTGTCGATTGGCACCAGGTAGTATTCGGCGGGACGGCGCGCCGCATCCAGGCGGTTGACCAGAAGTGCTTCCACGTCTGGCTCCATCCGAGCGAGCAATGGATTGCTAATCACGATCTCTTGCCACGAATCCAGCGAAAGCAAAGACTCCGTCGCCCCGGCGGGACTGGGATAGACGGCTAGGGTAGAGCCTTGAACGCTGCTCTTGAAGAAAAAAGCCATGCCGATGGGAATCAGCAAGCTTTCCCATTGGGCGTCGGTCATCTGGAAATCGTTGAGCAGCCGAACGTCGAGCGGAACGCGTTTGTACTTGGTTCGGGTGGGGGAGTCAAACAAGAGCGCGCAGGCATCGCAGGCGCACACGAGTTTTCGGGCAACGGGCTCGATTAAATGCCGATGCGCGGAAGAAAGAGCAACGCCGCAGAGTTCGCAACGCTCTCTGGCATCGCGCTGGCGCACCAGATTCTGCAACGAGGTGAACGGGCTGTACTGCATCCTCGGCATAACACCTCAGGGCAGCACGGCAGCGGGTCGCAAGGAGCCATTCGAGGTCTGCAAGCTGGCGAGCGGGACGAAGGCGGACGCTGTTCGCTCAGACGTCTCTAAAAGCACTTCGACAGCGTCCGGTGCGCTGGCGAGCAGGGCTTCGCGGACCAGCTTCTCCAGATCACTAACAGTTGAGCCGCAACTGTGCCCGCCGGTGTCGATCCGGAGGCGAACTGTCGATGCTTCCACCGCGAGCACCTGGAGATCGGCTCCGCGCCTGACGAGCGTCTGCCGGGCCTTTTCGATGCCTCGATTCGCGCGAGTTTCGAAGTCGTCAGGATGCAGATCGTATAAGACCAGAACGCTGCTGACAAGCTCGTCGGTGGCAAGAGCGCGCAACAGCGCCGCGCCCGGCTCGCCTGCTTTCGAGACCAACTCGAGTATCCGGTCAATCGCGCCGGCGTGCAGGTCCATTACGGATTGAACCAAGTTCTTAGCGGTCGCGCGGAGGGCGGGATCGGCAGCGGACTCGATGCTACCGATCAGCCCTTCAATGCGCGCGATTTGGTCACGGAACTCCTGAGTGTCCGTCATCAGGGTTCAACTTCAACCGCGCACAACGGGCTCAGAAACACCCTGTGCGTCGGGCTTCTGGTGACCAAACATGGGCGAGTGCACCGTTTCGAGCACCTTGCCGTCTCCCAAGTACATATGTACGCCACAGGGGAGGCAGGGGTCGAAGCTGCGGACGGCTCGCATAATATCGATGCCTTTAAACTTGTCGGGGCCATTCTCTTCGAAAATGGGCGTGTTTTGCACTGCGTCCTCGTAAGGGCCGGGCGTTCCATAGATATCTCGGGGATTGGCGTTCCACGGCGTCGGCGGATACGGATGATAGTTTGCAATCTTGCCCTCACGAATGACGACATGGTGGGACAGCACACCGCGTACCGCTTCGTGGAAGCCGCAGCCGATCGCTTCTTCCGGCACCTTGAAATCGCTCCAGGTTTTCGTGTTGCCGGCATGCAGCTCCTTCATGGCTTTCTCCATGAAGTGCAATGCGGCTGCGGCGGCGTACGCCTGGAAATAGGTGCGAGCGCGGTCGCGCTCAATGGCGTTGCTCCATTTCGGGATCTTCCACTCGAACTCTACCTCGGGAAGGCTAGCTGTCTTGGGGAGATAGATCTTGACGCTGTGGCCGGTTGCTTTTACGTAGCCGATATCGACCAACCCCGATAGCGCAGTGGCCCAGAAACGCGCGATGGGTCCGCCGCCGGTATCGAGCGCCAGGTAGTCGCCCGTTCGTTTGTCATACCAGCGCGGCGACATCACCCAGGTGTAATTGCCCTTGAAGTCGCGTCTTTGCGGACGTGGGATTGTGGTCTGGTTCCAAGGATGCCGCTTGTCAACAGGGTTGCCCAGCGGGTCCTCACGAACAAACGTCTCGCTGTTTTGCCAATCGTCGTAATAGGAGCTGCCCAGCAGGATCCTGATATTCAGGTTAATGTCTACCAGGTCGTTCGTCACCAGTTGGCCATCCACCACCACGCCCGGGGTGACGTACATGGCGCGTCCCCATTCGGACATGTTCTTGTAGGTGTAGTCGCACACATCCGGATTGTTGAAGGAACCCCAGCAGCCGAGCAGAATGCGACGTTGGCCGACCTTCTCATAACCGGGCAGAGCATCGTAGAAGAAATCGAACAGGTCGTCGTGAAGCGGCACAACCTTCTTCATGAACTCGACATATTTCATTAGCCGAACGAGGTAGTCGGTGAAGAGCTGAACCGTGGGAACAGTGCCGACGCCGCCCGGATACAAGGTCGAGGGGTGAACATGGCGCCCTTCCATCAGGCAGAACATCTCGCGCGTCATACGGCTCATCACCAGCGCTTCGCGATAAAACTCGCCGGTAAAGGGGTTCAGGGCGCGCATGATGTCGGCGATGGTGCGAAAGCCGTGCAGGTTGGAATGATTGGCGGGCGTCTGCTCCGCCTTCGCGAATACTCCGGGATTGGTTTCGCGCACCATCTGTTCGCAGAAATCCACGCCCACTAGGTTGTCCTGGAAAATGTTGTGATCGAACATGTACTCGGCCGCTTCGCCGAGATTGGTGATCCACTCGCCCATGTCCGGCGGGCGAACGCCGAACGCCATGTTCTGTGCGTAGACCGCGCAGGTGGCGTGATTGTCGCCGCAGATACCGCAGATGCGGCTTGTAATGAAGTGGGCGTCGCGCGGGTCTTTGCCCTTCATGAAGATGCTATAGCCGCGGAAGATAGACGACGTGCTGAAGCACTCGGCCACTTCGCGATTATCGAAGTCGATCTTAGTGAAGATTCCCAGGCTGCCGACGATGCGGGTGATGGGATCCCAATTCATCTCCACCAGGTTGCGTGATTTTCTCTCGATGCCAGTTTCCGGTGCAGTCAAAGTGCTCATAAATTCGCTCCCTTAATACGCTCTGGGGTGGTAGCCGGTGGTGAGTTGCCTGCCCGTATGCCGCCACTTGGGCTCTTTATTCACGGTGTGGTTCGTGATGGACCGCAAGGCTCGTATCGCGGTGCCGTACACGCCGATGGTTCCCGCCGATACTCGCGCGCCAGGCGGCTCGTCCATAAAGGGCATGAACTTGTCGGGGAATCCGGGCATGGTGCAGCCGATGCAGATGCCCCCGACATTCGGGCATCCGCCGATGCCATCCATCCAGCCGCGCTTCGGCACATTGCAGTTGACCACTGGCCCCCAGCACCCGAGCTTCACGATGCATTTGGGGGAGCCGTATTCGTCCGCGAAATCGCCCTGCTCGTAGTACCCGGCGCGATCGCACCCTTCGTGCACCGTCTTGCCGAAAAGCCAGAGCGGACGATTCTCCGCATCCAGCGGAATCATGGGCGCAAGCCCCGCCACCTGGTAGAGCAGATATAACAAGGTCTCCATGAAGTTGTCAGGCTGCACGGGGCAGCCGGGCACGTTCACAATGGGCAGACCCGCTTTGGATTTCCAGTTGCGCCCGAGATAATCTTGCAAACCCATGCAGCCGGTTGGATTGCCCGCCATGGCGTGGATGCCGCCATTGGTGGCGCAAGTGCCCGCACCGACTACGGCCAGCGCTTTCGGCGCCAACCGGTCGATCCATTCGTTTGTGGTGATCGGCTGGCCGGTCATGGGGTCAGTACCCATCGCGGCCCAGTAGCCTTCGCGCTTGATACTTTCGTTGGGAATCGAGCCTTCCATTACCAGCACGAACGGATCGAGCTTGCCCTCCGCCGCTTGATGCCAGTACTTCATGAAATCGTCGCCGACTTCGTAGGCCAGTACGGGATTGTGAAGATGCACCTTCGGAAGCCCCGGAATGGCGCCCAGCACAACGTCTTCTACGCTCGGCAGCGTGGCCGCGGTAATGGAGACCGAATCTCCATCGCAACCCAATCCGGTGGTCATCCAAACAATGTGAATTTCAGGAACAGGAGAAGGCCTTTGTGTCGATCGGCCGTAGGGAATGCTATCTGCCATGGGCGGTCACCTTTCAGCAAGACACGGGAACCGCATGCGACCGAACGTGGCGCACTATAACGCGCTTTGCGATTCCACTGTTTCTATGAAGACAGATCGGGCGTTTGGATCGAAGCGGGCGAGACCGGTTTTCTGCCGGAGGAATGCCCTTACACGGACATCGGGGATTCCCCGTATCGGGTTCTTAGAGGAGCTTTGCTGGGGAGACCACTTCGACAGAATCCACGAGATTGCGCAACGTAATAGAGGGATCCTGTACAGGCGCGACGAAAGGGCCTTGAGTGGAAGGGATGGCCACCTTCAGATGCTCGAGGTACTGAGCGGGGCTCCCGAGCACATCGACACCAAAGCGCGAGCGGCGGACTACCTGAAAACCGAGATCGTCGAGTTTGCGGGCCGCTTCGTCGAGTTTTTGCTGCGATGGGTGCGGAACGGCCGCGCCCATCTGGTCGGGTACGACCCGTAACGTAGCACGAATCTTCGACGCGTCCGCCATCACTACGATTCTAGTCCTGTAAAAGATCACGCCACACTGAGCGCGGCGGCCGCATTCACCAATCCGTAACCCACGGCTGCATTCGGATGCCCAAAAGCGGGAATGCCCAAAGCGTTTACTCCCGTCTCGACCGGCGTGGCGCTTTGGGTCAGAATGCGCTTCACGTCGGCTGGTTTGAGAGCCGGATTCTTTTCGAATAATAGAGCGACAATGCCGGCAATCTGTGAGGTAGCGCTCGAGGTGCCACTCGCGACAACCCACCCATCCGTTGCACTCGTCTCGTCACCGACCGGGTATGCCGCAGCGCTCAGGGAGGCGTCGACTGGAGAGGCAGGCGAAGTGGGCAAGACGAGGTAAACGCCGTTCGGGAATGGTCCCACCAGACCTGACACATCAGGCACGATCCTCGGTGGATAGTTGTTGCTGGCAAATCCACTCGCGAACGAACTCGCAGACAAATTGGCTCCCGCATCGGCATACACGCCGCCCACCGCGATCACCTCCGGCATCGACGATGGCCAACACGCATCGCCGTTTCCGCTCGCAAACAGCATGGTAATGCCATCCTCGAGAACAGCCGCCCTGATACTGAGCTCGATAGTGGGGAACACCTGTTCATTGGGCCAACCCCAGGAGCAGGAGAGCACTTTGGGGCGCAGCGCGGCCGCAGAATCTATGGCCGCAGCCGCAAACGCGAGAGCAAATTTCATAAGCGTGTAATCGGCTCCCGGAGCTATGGCCAATGCGTTTGCAAAAACAAGCGTGCCATGCCCTAACTCATCTGCCTGGATGGGTCCGGCCTGTATGGATACTCGAGGAAACGTGCGTCCTGCAAAATGCGGATGGTCGAGATAGAAGCCGCTATCGATGATCACAACCCCGACGCCTGATCCTGTTTGTGGCACATGATCAGCGTTCAGCAGGTGTCTGACCTGCGCGAGCGACAGATGCCAATACCTGGGCAGGGGTGCTGGGGGAATAGCAGAAGTGTAAATGGGCGGGGGAATGAAGACGAAGTGGTCGCACGCGTCGTTTACCTGTGTGGCTCGCACCGAGATTCCGCTGGTAGGGCTAGCGAACAACTGCTCAGGCCGCGGTGGGTCGGGCGACCAGCTCAGCATGCGAGGTTCGGAAGTGGCGGCTACGCGCCGGGGCACAGCGTTTATGGCCATGGGGACTTTGAGCACGTCTCGAAACAAAGCAGAGGGACCAGACACAGTAATGCCGAAGCGGCCAACAGAGGCGACGCGAAACCCCAGCCTCTCGAGATAGGCGGCTGCGGAATCGGCGGCTGCGGGCGCAAGCTTGAAATCGGCGTAATTGCTGTTATCGATCCGGCCACGAAAGAGTTGGATCTGCTTGCCGGAAACCGTGCGCGTCGCTACCGTGCAAACGACGTTCTCATCGGCGTGCGCGGCGGCGGCTGCGAGTCGTGCGTCTTGTTCCACCAGGCGCCGCAGCGGTTCGGTGGCGAATTGCAGATCTGGCATGTCAATACTGCAAGGCGAGAGGACAGCTTAGCGACTGTAGGCGAATTGGCTAATAATTACAAGCCGGGCCTTAGACTATGTTACGGGATTCGATGTTACTGGCTGTGCCTATCGCTGCGATTGAGCTTTCCCGCACGGTTTGCAATTTCTATCAGAAGCTAAGCTCTAGGGAGCGTGTCTAAGATGTGGAGAAAGATCCTATGAAGGCAGTGCGTTTACATGCATATGGCGGCATCGATCAATTGCGGTACGAAGAGGTTCCAACGCCAGAGCCGGGACCCGACGAAGTGCTGGCAAAAGTTGCCGCGACGAGTGTGAATCCAATCGACTGGAAGATACGCAGCGGAGCAGCGAAGGACAGAATGCCTTTAAAGTTGCCCGCAACTCTGGGCCGCGACCTTGCGGGAACGGTAGCGAAAGCCGGGGTGAACGTCAGGAATCTGAAACCGGGACAAAAGGTGATGGGCCTGGTACTCGGCAGCTATGCAGAGTACCTGACTGCAAGGGCGGACGATCTCACCGTGATTCCCGATGGCCTTGAGATGGAGCAAGCGGCTGCTCTGCCACTGGTTGTCACCACCGGCGCGCAGCTAATACAGCACATCCGGCCGAAACAGGGAGACATAGTGCTGGTGACCGGGGCTTTGGGAAACGTCGGCCGATCGGCAGTATATCTAGCCCAGAGCCTGGGCGCGCGGGTCATCGCCGGCGTCAAGACCGAACAGAAAGAAGAAGCCAAATCATTGGGTGCGGATCAGGTGGTTGCGATCGATGATTCCACAGAAATAGCAGAACTGCCGGAACTGGATGCAATCGCTGATACGGTCGATCATGATGTGATCGGCAAATTGATTCCGAGGTTAAAATCCGGCGGCGTGCTTGGGTCCGTGTTGGGAAAGCCGAAAGAGGCCGAGGAAAAAAACATTCGGGTGGAAGCGTTCATGGCAACTCCGAACGCATCGCTTCTGCGGCAAATGGCGGACGCCGTTCGCGATAAAAAACTGGTCATTCCGATTGTTAAGAGGATGAAGCTTAGCGATGCGGGCGAAGCTCAGGCACTCGCCGAAAAAGGTTCGTTAGGTGGAAAGATTCTGCTGATCCCTTGATATCCGATTCTTCATCAAGTAGTCTCTATTGCCCGTGACTCAGACTTCGCATTGAGAGTCCACTGCACTGCATATTGCACTAACTCGCGTGAATTCTTGAGCGCGAGTTTTTCCTTCAAATGCGCCTGGTAGGACTCAACTGTCTTGACGCTCAGATGAAGCGTATCCGCGATTTGCCGTGTGCTGTGGCCTTCGCCCATGAGGCGCAGCACTTCGAGTTCACGATCCGATAGCTCACTTAGCGAATGCTTCCCGTGCGCCGCACCCGCGCTTACGAAACGCTGCAGCATCTTGTTCGCAATCTGCGGACTGACATACACCTCGCGATTCAGAATGCGGCGTAGCGCCACCAGCACATTTTCGGTGGCTTCCTGCTTCATGATGTAACCGTTTGCGCCGGCCCGCAGCGAGCGCTCGGCATAAATAGACTCGTCATGCATGGAAAGAATCAGCACCGGCAGGGTGGGATCTTTGGCGCGCACGCTCTTCAGCAGATCGAGGCCGTCGGGCCCATGCAGCGAAATATCGACGATCAGAATATCCGGCTTAAGCGCGTAGATCATCTGCAGGGCGCTCTGCGCGTCTTCCGCCTCGCCACACACGGTCAGGTCAGGCTCGCGGCGAATCATCTGCGCCAGACCCTGGCGCACAATCGGATGGTCGTCGACGATGAAGACCTTATGCTTCATGAAGCGTGGGCTACTTACTTCCGCTAAAGCGGAATTCTGTCGCCCTCGCTATTTTACTTGTTCGCCTTTTGAGAAGAGACCGGCGTCCAATCCGCCGCCTTGAGCCATTCTCTGCAATTGGTGACAATCAGATCGGAGACCTCTAGCGCGATGCTTCTACACAACTCGGCTTCGCGGTCCAGCCGGCACAGTTGCGCGGCGAATTCCAAATCTCGGAATTCGTTTTCCATACCTAGTGGATTTGTACACGCGCCGATTCGTGACACCGAAAGCTTACGGGTTCCCACTAGCCGAGTGACCGAGATAACGCATCACTTGCTCTCGAAGCGTATTCAAGATCGTAGTGATGTGGTCTGTCTCAATGATGATGAACTGATCGCCGGAAGAGAAACTATCTCGCGCTTCCACGATGCGCCTGTGATCTTCACGCAGCTTAGGCAATGTTTTCGCGGCCGCTGCCGAACCCCTTAGAGCCGCGGACAAATAGTAGAGAATGAACTCAACGTCATCGGCGAAGGTCTTGAATGCCTCAGGCGGAGTTTCCGGCCGCCGATGTGTGATGCCGGCTTCGATCGCCATGATGGCGTGGACCAGGGCGTAGGAACTGGCCAAAATGGATGTGAGGATCTGGAGCTGTTCCGCATCGATGCCTGGCTCTGTGCCGATACGGTCCACAGAGGCTTCAGCCGCCGGCCGCGCGCGCCTCCAAGCACGGCGTGTCCTGTCTAACTCGGATTGCACGAGTGCATCGGAGCGCTCAAAACGTTTAACGACTGCGTGGAAATATTCTCTGCATGTATCCAACATCTCTGCGATCGCTTCTGAAACCTGTGTGCGCTCCCAGGTAGGCCACAGCGCATACGCAATCAGTGCGATGACTCCGCCGATGGCCGTGTTTATTCCGCGTTCGAGTACTACCTCGCGCGGAGGCACTCCTATAGCGGCGATCAGAAATACGATCAATCCCGTAATGGCGATGCTGAATACGCCATAGTTGGCGGGGCCGATGAAACGCAGAAGAAACGTGAAGGTACCAACGAGAAAAAGTTCGGTGAGGGGAATTGCGGGAAATACGTGATACAGCACGGTTGCGAGTCCCAGGCCGGCGAACGTTCCAGCCAGGCGCAAAACGCCGCGGCTATAAGTGCTGCTGAAGTCAGGCTTCAAGACCACGGCGATGGTCATCGGGATCCAATAAGCCCGGCGTCCGTTGATTGCGCGGCCAATGGCGTCGCCGAGCGCAACCCAGACAGCAAGACGGATTGCGTGACGGCAGAATGTCGAGCGTGGGTCGAGGTTCGCGCGCAATGTGGCGATCCAGCTCCTCATCTGATATTTCAAGGGCCGTGCTAATTCCAGCCGCCCCGATTCCTCAATGCCCGCAGGCACTGTCCGCGATGCGAGTTCGGTCACTGCGCGAAGTTGTCCGGCAAGAGCATCAGCGGCTGAGACGATATCGCTCGCGATAGAGGGAGGAGAATCTCGCACCAGTGACCGCGCCTGTTTCGCCAAGTCGTTCACCTGATCGAGCAATTCGGATTCTGCCTGGACGCACTCGCCGGAGAGCAAGCAACGGCCCAATTCGCCGAGAAGGTTCGAGGCGGCTTCGAGAAGCTTGTCGATGCACTCGGCGCCATGGAGTTGGCCCTTCGACGGTTTCTGTTCTTCGCGCACCAGCTCGTCACGCAGCCGGACCAGCACGAACGCGGACAAGCGGATGCGCTCGGCTTGATCGAATAACAGCCGGAGACGTTCGCCTTCGGTGGAGTAGTCGCGGCCCAATGCAGTCAGCGTGTCCTGCACCTCTTGGGTGGGAGCCTTGAGAGGGGTAGTTGCGAGCGGGTCCAATTGCGGACCAATCTCACGCGCGAGGGCAACATATACATTGCCAATCGCGCGGCGCTCCGGATCGTAACGGCGCAGCGGCCAAAACAGCAGAGCGAATCCGGTCTGGAGCAACCCGCCGAGGAGCACCAGCAGCGCGGTGTAGAACGCGCCTTTCAGAGTGGTTTCGCCTCGCGCTGCGAAGACGATCAATGCGACCAGAGTGTTCAGGCCCAAATCGCCGGCTCTCGTGCTGATCGATATCATCAGGCCGGCCGTAAATGCCCAAAAGAAAGTCAGCGGGACGGCCGCCCAGTTTGTTGCGCCCGCTAGCGATCCCACGAACACGGCCAGCGCGCCAAAAAAGGTCCAGGCGAGCATTCGGCGCGCCCGCTGCGCATAGGGATCGCGCCCGTCCGAATAAGACACGTTCAGTGCGCCCGTTGTAACCGCCACTCCGCCCAGCGGCTTGCCCATCGCCATCCCGATTGCAAGAGGCGTAGCAACCGCCAGAGCATTGCGCAATGCCAGCCATCGACTGTTGATCTTGCTCTTTTCGAGGCGCGTGAGCGCGCGCCACAGAGCTGCCGCGGGGCGCGGCTCGCGATCAGCAACCATGGGGCAAGCGAAAGCCTATTTCCCGCTCGATGCTTTTCAAGGGCGCTCTTTCCTGACAACATAATGTTATTAGGCTTGTTGCTCATGCGCTCGATATTCACTTGTGCTTTGTTCGCCTCGCTAGCCCAAGCGGGGCTTTTGACGCCGGTTTGGATTGAGCTCGGCCCCAACGGGCAAGTGCTCGCTCGAGTAGTTGTTGATTCAGCAGCGGACTGTCCGGTGCTGGAAGCCGATGGCAAGCCCATCACAATGACTCTCCGCGCCGGTGCGCCCGCCGGTTTTCAACCTGCCTGCGAGGCCGCGATTCCGCAAAAGGTCCGGCGATTACGTTGGAATAGCAAGGAACTGCCGCTGCCCAAAACGCCGCGACAAGTCATTGTCATCGGCGATACTGGCTGCCGGGTAAAGGGCTCGGCAATTCAAGACTGCGACGATCCGGCCGCCTGGCCACTGAAAGCTGTGGCTGCGCAGATCGCGAGCGCCAAGCCCGACCTGGTTGTGCACGTCGGCGATTATCTTTATCGCGAGAGTAAGTGTCCAAGTCCAAAGGAGGGATGTGAAGGGCCGTATGGTGATAACTGGTTAACCTGGAATGCTGATTTTTTTGCGCCTGTGTCTACCGCTTTGAGCGCTGCCCCTTGGGCGTTCTCGCGCGGAAATCATGAGAGCTGCAATCGTGCCTGGAAGGGCTGGTTCTACTATCTTTATCCCGCTGAGTTTCCGGCTTCTTGCGAGGATTCGAAACCCTACATCGCACGATCCGGCCAGTTACGTATCGGAATGCTTGATACAGGGGCAACCGTGGATGGAAATGAGCCTCCTGCTCAATTGCAGCGCATTTCCGCGGATCTCGGGACGCTCTCCGGGAAGGTAGATTGGCTTGCCGATCATCATCCCTTCTGGGGTTTCAGCCCCGCCGGCGGAGCGTCGAACGCGGTGGTTACGCCGGAAACGCTCGAACCTGCCTGGCAGCAGGCGAAGCCTCAAGGCATCCGATTGATCCTCTCGGGCCATGTTCATCTTTTCGAATTCATCGTCGGCAGCGGCCAGCGGCCAAATCAATTGATCGCGGGTGATAGCGGAACGCAACTCGATGCCGGCATCTCCGGCGCCGCAGTTGCCGCGGGAACCGTCGAGCACGATTTCGGCTTTACGCAAATGGAAAGCGAGCATTCCGGTTGGAAGTTGACTTTGAAAAATTCCCACGGTGCGCCGTTGGTGCGATGCGCGCTGCCGGATCATGCTCCCGCGTCGTGCACGTATGTGAGCTCCTCGTCCCCGGTTTCACAACGTGGAATGGGGCGACAGGAAGTCTCGCCTGGAAGCACGACGACTAATCTGCTTTCCGCGCCGAACCAGCCCAGCAGGCCGCTGACGGTTGATCAGAAATGGCAGAACTTTGCCAGCGAGACCGCAAGTCCTCTGACCTTGGGAGCCGGCGTCTTCAACGGTGGAGCATCATACCTCACTAATACCGATCCGAAATACGGCAGGAATCGTGGGGGTTTCGGAGAGGATGTAGCTGCATCTATCGCGGACATAGCCAGTCAGAATTTTTTCGCTGATTTTCTCCTGGCTTCGGCATTTCACGAAGATCCTCGCTACTCTCGCCGCGGCCCCGGTCCTAGCCTTGTAGATCGCGCAGAATATGCGATCAGCCGGTCGGTGCTGATTCGAACGGATACGGGCGGAACGAGCTTTAACTGGTCGAACGTACTTGGCACCGGCATGAGCGCCGCGCTATCGAACGCATATTATCCGCCTGCCAGCCGAGGTGCCAGCTCGACCTTCACGCATATAGGATTGAGCATCATGGGAACCGGCTTGGCAAAACTCGCGCCTGAATTCTGGCCCGACTTCTGGCAAAAGTTTGCCGCTAAGCATCACTGACCGAAACGGCTATCCGCAGCCACTATCCGTGCACATCGCCCGGTTGCGCCCGGCGGATTCAAGTACACTCTCGATCCAATTCAGAGCCACGCCGTCGACCCAGAATCTGTCCTTTCCACGGGCCAAGAATCCCAGATGGCCGCCGTGCTCTGTAGCTACCAGCGTCAAAGCCGGATTGGATTGGAACGCAGGGTGACTATAGACGGCGAACGGAATTAGTGGATCGTCTTTTGCGCAAATGACCAGCGCCGGCACGCGAATCCTATCCAGGTATCCCACTGCAGATTGCGTAGCGTAGTAGTTCGCTGCCGTTCCAAAGCCGAAGAGCGGCGCGGTAAAGCGATCGTCAAACTCCCAAATGGTTTTCACCTGGTCGAGCCCGGCCGTGCTGTACAAATGCGGCGAGGATTTGCTTTTCCTCTTTACCCGTTCGCATAAGCGGTTGACAAAGCGCCGCGCGTATAACATATTCGATCGCTTTTGGATGTGGCGAACACAGGCCGCGAGATCGATTGGAGTTGAAACCGCACAAATGCCGGCTAGCAGATCTGTGGTCCCCAGTTCGCCTGCGAGCTTTAATGCGACATTGCCGCCTAAGGAGAACCCAACAATGAATGCGGGACCGCTGCCCTGCCGCTGTAATTGCTCCAGAACTGCGAGCACATCATCTGTTAGCCCGGAGTGGTACATCGTCTCGCACAGTTCCTCCGTGCCTCCGCAGGTTCGCGAGTTGAGACGATGCACGCCGAAGCCGCGAACCAATGCCGCCTGCGCGAAGCTTTGCATATAACCCGAATCGGCGCATCCTTCCAACCCATGCAGCAGAACTATTTGTCCTCGAGCGTTCGAGTCTGGCTGATGCGCGAGAGCAAGAATTGTCGCTAGCGGATCGATGCGATATTCCCGCCGCAATCCTGGGAAACGGCGATGGTCGATTTTTCTCGGCCAATAATTCGCGGCGATTGTGAGCAGATGCGGATTGCGAACAATTGGCTTGAATTCCGCGTTCAAGCTTCGATTGTAACGGCGCTCGCGAAAACGCGGCGTTTTGTTACAGCTACTATTTCTTACTGCGGGTAGGCTTCGCTCTTCCTGCTGAGATCCTCAGACAGGATAATCGCCTCTGCCAGCTCGCGCATCGGCCGCCGAAGCCGCCGGCTCTCATTTCGCAAGCGCAGATACGCTTCCTCTTCGGTCAAACTATGACGGTACTGAAGGATGCCCTTGGCGCGCTCGACAAGCTTGCGCGTCTCGAGCTGCCGCCGCATTTCGGCTGTCTCCTCCTGTAGCCGCGCATTCGCCTCTTCGAGAACGGATTTTGCGATCGCGCCGCCCATCTGCTCTCCGACGAACGTCAGAAGCGCGATTTCGTCAGCATCGTGATAATGCGGTTCTCGATGATGCACGTTGATTACGCCGATCACATCGCCGCGGCTCACCAGGGGCACTGACAGGAAGGCCTCGTATGTGTCTTCAATGAGGGCTTGAAAACGTTTGAAGCGGCGGTCCGCAGCAGCGTTCTCTGGAAGCGCCACCACCGAACGATGTTCCACTACCCATCCCGTGACGCCTTCTCCGACCTTCAACCGAATATTGCCGAGATCGCTTTGGTGCGGAACCTGCGATGCGCGCAGCACGATTTCGCTTGTTTCGCGCTCGATTAGGTAAACGAGGCACGCGTCGCACTCGGTCACTTGTACAGTGAGCCCAACAATCTCTCCGAGCATCTCATCCAGGGACAATTCGGAGCTCACAATATTGCTGATGCGGTGAAGCAGAGAAACCTGCGAGGTAGGTGGTTCGAAGCTTACAGTCGCCATACCAGACTTTAGAACGACCGGGCCTGTCGCGGCAATCGAAATATTTGATCTCTCCCATACCTCCGCAAATCAGCCCGTCACAAGCACTTGCGAGGTTCTGTCAAAGTGCTGCTTCAGAGCACTCGAACCAGTTGTTCCTGTTCTTCGCCGGTAACCCGCGCGCATTCGTCCCCGACGTAGACGTTCACTTCGGAGCGGATCCCGAACTCAGGAAGGTAAATTCCTGGCTCTATGGAGAAGCACGTACGAGCAATCACGCGGCGCTCATCGTGCGACTCCAGGTTGTCCATGTTCGCTCCGCTTCCGTGCACGGCAGTTCCGATGCTGTGCCCCGTGCGATGAAAGAAGAACTCACCATAACCTTTCTGTATGATGTAGTCCCGCGCCACATCATCCACTTCGTACCCTGACAACGGCTCGCGCGAGGCTATTTTCGCAATGACGTAGGCGCAGGCTCTCTTCCTCGTATCTCTGACGATCTCAAAAACGTTTTGAACTCTGTCGGGGATTGCCTCGCCGCAAAAGCCGGTCCAAGTCACGTCGTAATACACCGCCTCCGGCTTTGACAGCTTCGCCCACAAATCGATCAAAACAACGTCGCCTTTGTGTATGTGCGCCGTACGGTCCAGACTGGGCTCGTAGTGCGGATCCGACGCGTTGGCATTCACTCCGACGATTGGGCCGTGATCAGTAACCAGTCCGAATTTCTTAAAACGATCTCGGATGAACTGCTGCGTCTCATACTCGGAAACCGGGCTCCCCGTCCGCAGCCGCTCGCCTATTAGCTCGAATGCCTCACGCCTTGCTTGATCGACCAACTTTCCCGCTTCCAAATGCGACTCCAACTGCTGTTCCGTCCACCGCGCCTCGAATTCCTGAATCAAATCCGCCGAGCTCACCACTTCCACGCCGGCTTGCCGCACCAACTCGAGCGTCCCCGCATCCACCAGCGACACATAGGGAATTGCGCAATTCGGCGAATACTGCATTGCGATGCGCGAAGATCCTGACAGAATGCCGCTGAGCTTGTTCTGTTGGTCCGCCCAGCTTGAATACAATTCCTTCTGTCCCGGCAAGCTGTCGAGCGCGCCGCTCTCTATGCGATGAACCAGCTTCCGCGGTTCTCCGCTCGCGGGTACGAAGTAATACCATCGCCTGGTTGCTTCCGCGTTGCCTTTAATGCCCAGAACGCGATAAGCGAGCGGGTCGCGTCTGTGATGATCGAAAAACAGCCATCCATCCAGCTCATTCCGGCGTAGCGCTTCTTGAATTTGGTCTTTGATCATTCCTAGTGATTTTATGCGGTCTCTAGCTTCGCCAGTCTGATTTCCGACGGCGCCGGGGTAAGAAGACTCACGACAATCAGACTTGTGATCGAGGAAAGCAGGGCGGGGTAGACGGCCGGAATCCAACCGATTTCCCCTTTCAGCCACTCCGACCCATACTGCTGCGCCAATTGCCACCCCACGGTTACTACCGTGCCTAGCAAAATTGACGTAACCGCGCCTTGCGTGGTGGTTCGCCGCCAGAAGAATACGGCCATGACAACCGGCGTGACCGCCGCGCCGTAGACGGTATAGGCGTACAACGACGCCTCCAGCACTGACTGGAATTGCGTTGCCTGCAAAACCGCGAACAGTCCCAGCAGGATCACGATAATCCGCGACACAATCAGGGTCCGGCGTTGGCTTGCGCGGCGATTTACGAATCGCTGGTAGACATCATGAATCAGATTGGTTGCTGGCGAAAATAGGTAATTGTTAGCTGTCGAAATGACCTTGGCGAATACTCCGCCTAGCAGAATCGCGCCGAGCAAAGGCGGCAAAGCCTCCTTGGCGGTCAACGGAATAATTTCGCGCGGCCGATCGGTATGCAACCGCGAGCTAGCGATTACGGCGACTGCCACAAGCAAGGTTTCGAGCGTTACTGTTCCAATGATCCACCCAATGACCGACTTGCGCGCATCACCCTCCGATTTTGCGGAAAAGAACTTCTGATACATCCCCTGGTTGCCAATCAGCAATAAGAACGTCGGCAACGCTAAGGCGACCGCTCCTCCAAGACTGTAATTACCCAGAACCTGAAAGTGCGTCGCCGGCAACGACGCCCGAACCGCGTGCCATCCACCCACCCGCGCCAGCAAGATTGGAACCGCAACGATCACGGTCAAAGTAACCATCGAACCGATCACCAGGTCCAGATACGCTATCGAAGCCATGCCTGCAGCCGCGGTGAAAAAGATGACGAATCCCGCGATGATGTACAGACCGGTCCTCCTATCGAGTTCCGGGAAGATTAAGTGCAAAATATCCCCGCCGCCAATGAATTGATAGCTTGTAATGACGGTATAGGAAATGACGATGGCAATTGTCGCCAGCACGCGAGCGGTCGCGTTGTATCGCGCCTCCAAAAGATCGGGCACTGTGAACTGTGCAAAGTGCCGTGCTCGTCCTGCAATTAGCCCAATGATCAGCAACCCGACCCAACCGCCCAGCGGCTGCCACAGCGCTACAAACCCGTTCTTGTATGCATTTTCTGCTCCTGCTAGGAGGCTCCCAGCTCCGATCCAGGACGACAAAAGCGTAAAGACGAGAACTGGCCAGCTCAGCGTTCGCCCCGCGACCAGAAAATCCGCCTCGTTCTTGACTTGGGTGACCTTGTAGATCGTGATTCCGGATAACAGCAACACCACGAGCGTGACGGTGATGACGTAGATCATGAACCGACCATCTTATCTGGAGTGCCGGCTTGCCGGCTGCGCGGGGCCTAACCTTGCCGAACGGTTCGAACTAGTTTCACGAAAGGCGGGCTGGCATATCCGACCAGGCAATATTGATCCAAGGCGAACAGCACCACGGATTCCATCCCTTGCGACTGCGCTAAATCAATCTCTTTCATCCACGCAGTCCACGCATCGCTGATTCCCACAAGATGACTCCGTTGCGTATTTGGAAATCCCTTTGCCGCGCTGACACTCATGGAATAGCTGCTCTGGTCCAGGTTGTAATTTCCGGTAAACGTAAAGCTTTCCGTCTTGAGACAGTTCAGGTTTGTGGGTGTCCAGTCCCCGGAAGGGAAGTTGATCAACTGATTGAATGAGGTATCGTTTGTGTCCGTCGGATACAGCACCTCGAAGCGGCATCCAGGGAACTGCGCTTGTAAAGCACTTCGAATCGCGGCAGTATACGCACCGATCAAGGTCGGGAGGAACGCCGTCTCATTAGGATACGCGCTCGGGTCCACGTCATTCGAGAGAATGACCTGCATAGGAACGCCGTACGTATTTTGAAACTGCTGCTCCGTGTAAGCATCGTAGAATGGCATTCCGACGTTCACGTTGGTCCCGGAGGTCGCATCCCAGACTTGCTTTTGGAAATACCACCACTGTACTTCTCCTGATTGAAGATACGGCGTAATTCCTGCATTGCTTTGCAATGTCGCCATATCCAGATAAACCTGCGTCCAATAAGCGAGACATGTGGGAGAAAAGTTAGTCTGGATAGAGGGCGTGCTGAGTACGACCGGCGTGTTGTCGGGATATCGTTGCGCAATTCCTGCCTGCTCTGATGGGTCGCCGTTCATTAACTCCGTGCTGAACGAAGCAACTGCATCAATGCCATAAGTCTTCAGCGCGGTGAAATAAGCCGTGTGCCAGTCGCGTGCCGCTCGATTTATTCTCGGAGTCGCTGTCAAATCGGTCCGCCAATATTCTGCGGTAGCGATCAACGTACTATTTAAAGAGTCGCTCGTATCCAGGTCATACGGCGTACCGTCTACCCCGCCGCTCAGGGTTGTAGCAGCAGACCCAAAGCTGTAACCTTCGCTGCTTGGGTCTAATTGAACAATGATTCCATTTCCGTCCGTTCCCATAGCCCGGGCGGTAAATGTCAATTGGTCGCCGTTCGTACTCGCCCACAGCAGGTTTGTGCCGACATTGATCAGCCCGGCAAGGGCTAACGCGACGGTGGCAGGCGTATCGTCCAACAGCACGAGATGTTTAATTTGGGTAGTCGCAGTCGGATCATCGGCCGAAGCGAGGTCCAGAATAACTGTCGGGCTTCCATCAAATGGAAGTGCAGTTAAGGTTACCGTCAGGGATGCATACACGGTACCAGTCCGGACAATTTCATAGAACCACAGCGCTCCGGTGTAGTGGTTCACCCTTCCCTGAAATCCTAGCTTGTTGATGAGCCAAGCAGTGCGTTCGGCAGGCAGCGATTGCGAATGGTACGTGTCCCAATCGGTAGCAAGCGCTAACTGCGTCTGCGACTCGAAATCCGGCAGGTTTACCGACGGATAAGCTATCTCCAGAAAATCGAAATAGAAAGAGTTTTCGGCTGGACCAGCATGCGTTAGCTGTACCGTGTGTGTGCCGGCGGCATAACTCCCAAGCGGAGATCTTACCAGCACATCTTCACCGTTTAGTAGCAGATTCAAAGATGTCGTCTGCCCGTCTACCGAAACATCGACAGTTGCGCCTGCGCCTAGCAGGCGGGTGCCTAAATAAAGCTCGTGCTCTGCCGTCTCGGTATAGACAATCGTACAGCTATCGCCAGGATTATTCGTGCTGTGGATCTTGCTTCCCGAGTAATTTCCCGTTGTCAGCGCCCAGGCCGATCCGTTGTAAGCGACAGCCGCATCGGAATCCTCTATTCGGCGGCTTCCGGGCCCAGCGACGGAGTACTGGCGATTATTGCCTGTTACCGTCCAGTTCGAAAGGGTTACCTGAAATTCTGCCTGTTCATAGCTGCCAGGCTGCATGTCGGCCGCCCACGTCCATCGCAACTTCCGAACGCGATTGGTGGGAATCTGTTCTTGAGTATCTGAGTCAACCAAGTTGCCAAAATTGATCGTAATCTGATAGGTCGTCGGAAAGGCGCCGCCGCTAAACATTACCGCGGGCTCTGCCCAGCACTGTGCTGCATTCTGGGCAAAGCCGTACGCCGTAACTCTATTGCAGTTTGCCCCGATGACTGCCGAATATTGATCGTTTGGTCTTGGCGTAAGCTGTATCGAAACCCCATCGGACTGAATCGTCGCCATGAAATCCGGGTTACCGATAATCTCGGAGTTCCCGTTGACCGCAGTGGCTACTCCTTGCGCGATGTCCTTCAGGGTGTCGGTGGTTTGTACCTTATAATAATGATGATTTTCAAGCAGCGCCAGGCCCACGCGATTGCCCACGCCCGGCGATGCCGTCAGCGTCATGGTTGCAGTTGCACCCACATAATTGCCGGCTACAGGAGTTGCGTTGGCGAGCGAGAAGTTCACATGATATAGGTTTTCAACCCCGCTATCATCTGTCGCCCAAACGCGCAGATTGTTCCAATCGACCACAGGATCTAAGTTCGATTCGAGAGGTATGCAGTTCGTTCGGCTTTCCTGGTATGTAAGCGTTAAACCGCTTAGGTCGCCATCGGGCAGATAGCGGAGCGCAGGATGTTCGAAGACGTTATCGCGATTCCATTCGACAACACACCAGTCAAACTGCTGCCTCCACTTACCCGAAACGGCAAAACCTGAGTCGCTGGCTTGCGACATTGCCGCGATTGCCGAAGGCATCAGGAAGTAGCACTGCAGATCCCTGTCAGGGGTCAGTTTATAAATCTGCTCTGCCATAACTTAGAGGCGAATCGTCACTGCCAGATCGCGGCCGGGACTTATCTGGCCTGAGTATCCTGAGATCACCTGCAAAGTGACATTGATGGTAAGTGCCGCTGTGTTCTGCAATGCCGGCAGAGCGGCGCCATCGAATACCGTAGACGTCGTTTGACCGGATGGAATCGAGACGTTGCAGTATTCCGTCCCGTTCTGCAAAATATCTACGCTGATCGTATACCCGGTGGCAGCCTGGTTTACCACAGCTCGGATGTCGCGCACTGCATGCGATGCTTCGATGAGCAGCGGTGGCGAGGCATTTTGTTGCGTAGCCAGGTATCCACTCACTTGCAGCGAGAACTGTCCCCCTGATAGTGTCCTTAGCCCTCCATCGGCTTGTAAGGTGTAGCAGGTCTGCTGGACCTGGCTGTTTCCGAAAGCATTTGTCACGTAGAACTCTGCTGCACAGATTCGAACGTCAGGTATGCTGACCGTATGCAAGTAGTTAAGGGACGCCCTATTCTCGAAGAAATCGGCCGCAAATGCCACCACAACCGCCGTCGAATCCAGATGTAATACAAGATCACCCACGTTGTGAGTCGTGGCAATCGAGCCCAAGACGGCTCTGATGACCGTATAGGTATTCGCACTCGGGTCTGCCGACAACACCGTCATTAACTCAGTGCCAATCTGAATGATTTGCCCGGTTGCAGGGGATGCAATTAACGCTAGCGAAACGGTTGTGCTGCTGATGTCCACGCTCGCTGCCAGCGAGTAGGCGCTTGGCGTATTCAGTTCGTTCCAGGAGAAAAGCTGTAATGTGCCGCTTGAAACGGAATTTGTATTCGTAAGGTCAGTGAACCCGACTTGAGACAATGCAAGCTCTCCGCCTCCGGGCGCTGAAAGCGTAAAGGTCGGAATCCCAGGCAGCCCTGCGTCTGACGATTGACCACCTAAGGTCCAGCGAGTAAGCGGACACAGATCCGGCGTACCTTCCTGATTACTGACATTCGCTCCGCGCCCCGATATCTGAACCACGCTTCCCGTTTCGTAAGCCACTTGGAACTGAGCCGGGCTCGTTGCCGAGACCGCTGCAAATCTCCAGGAGGGTTCGGCGATAACAAAAGTGCTCGTCGCGTCGGGTAATACCGACCAAGCAGGCGACACCGTTAATGTAGTCTGGTCATTAGCCGTTATCGTTCGCTCCTGGCCTCGCCCTGTTCCTTCAAGAATTCGGACCACCATGCCGTTGTATGCTGAACTGGTTGCCCCCATATCCGCCCAGCCGATCGTCGTCGAGGAAATAATTGTTGCTGGATACGGGCCCGCATATTCGAACCTGTAGTAAAAATCGGCATGATCGAAACTGGCGTCAGGCGGACCAATGGGCTGCGGTGCAGCTCCGATATCCATGTAACTTGTATTAAGCGGCTGTTTCGTGGCAATTCGATAAAGCAGTTGCGGCGTCGTCCCGCGATAGACGTTGAATGCAGCCGCGGTAACCGGAAAGCTAAGGCCGTTGATGACGATTGAGTTCAGGCCGCTTCCGGTCGGGACGCTAGCCGGAACGGTAAACGACAACGCGCCTTCGTTCCCGGCGCTGTCCACTGCGGTAACGGCGTAATAAAGAACACTACCGCCCGCTATGCTCCCGCTACCCGTCACATAGCCTGGCGAAAGACTGAGCAACGGCAAATTCGGCGAATTAGCCGCCGGCGCTGTCGGCTGTGAAAATCCAACCGTCAGCGTATCTGTTGCAGTCCCGTCGCTTTGGGCCTGAATCTGCTCTGTGACTGTGAAATCGAAGTATTCGAAATTTCCGTTTGGATCGTCATGCACAACGAGCCCGATTAAAGGCCGCGGCGTCTGCACTTGTGTGCCTGGCTGCCTTCCAGCGCCCCCCAAAACGGCAGGATTATCGCTATACCAGTCATCGTCGTGAATCTGCGCAAAAATGGTAACTAGCTCATAATTGATCGAAGGAGATAGCTTGACTACCCGAAACGGAACGCGGATAAAGCCTTCTTTCAGGTATGTGAGCGCAATGATGTCTCCTGGCCGAACCTTGAGCGCCCGAAAACTCGTCTGAAACTCGACGAACATATTTCCGTCGGTGGACTTATCCAACTGCCGTAAAAGCACTCTGGTTGCTTGGCTAAAGTTAGCGATTCCAAGCGCTGTCGATTGACTGCTGATCTCATATCCGATGAGTGCCGAGTCGTCTGCGTCTACTAGCGACAGGCTATCTTGCTGATATTCGTTCGATTCATCTTGAAATTCTACGCTCAGCCGGTTGGATGTCTCGGCAATGGTGCGCGATGTAAGTCGAACGGTCGAGGCGCCGTTCGGATTTCGCACGATTCCTGAAAATGGCCCCGATCCGTCGCTGAATTCATAGGCAGGCCAGCCGCCATTCAGCGTCTCCGCACTATTGCCGCCATCCGGCAGCGCTGGTTGCTGGGCGGCAATCGTTGTTTCCGGTAAGAGTTCCAACAACCCCGTGGTTCCATACCGCAGCATAAGGCTGGAAGCGACCCGAATGCCACGTACAATCGTGGCGGCGCTCTGTCGCTTGGTCAGAATTAAGTTGCATTCATACCTTTGCACCTGAATTGCATTGCCGTTCAAATCGGTCGTGCTGATCAGAGTCCCGCAAAACGCCGCCGCCGATGCAAAAGTTGCCAGATTGAGATCCGATGTCGACCATCCGCAGCGCTGAAGAATGTCGAGAATTACCCAAGCGGGATTATTCGTGAAACTTGTCTGTTGAAACGTTCCGTCGGGATTATATTGGTCGATCTGGATTCCTTGCAGCAGTACTTCAACGTTAGGCAGGGTTCTTCCGCTGCTGATCCTATTCGGTACCACAACCGAGAGGACCGACATGCTTCCGTATGGATCGCCGAGTGGGTTTCCGTTTGAATCGGTAAAATCGAGGTTGAAATTACCATTTCGTGTACCGGTCGTCACGACGTTGTACCATCCCGTCGTCGTCATGTCCTGGCCCTGAACGGCCAGTGGGATTTCAATGTCATTGACGACCACCTTCATAACGGACTGGATGGTGCCCATCCCGAGCAGCGCTTCCATGTGGGTGAGATTGCCGTCGTTGCGAGCGAAGATAACTAATGCCTTTATCCAGCCGGTTCCATAGACGAGCGGCACCGCGTCGTTGTATTTCGCTGCATCGTCGAGGACTGGAGAGAGATGGGACGTCTTGGCGCCGGAGGTCCGCACCATGATCGCTGACGGCACGAACTCGAACCCGCCGAATCGCTGCGTTACATGCCCGGACGCATCTGATGAAAACATTCCGTGCTGTTGGCACTGTGTTCGCGACTTATCGCAAGATGTAAATGCTTGCCCGCCATTCAGATTCCCAACCCCTCCTGCGATGTCGGCGGAATAACCACAGCGATAATATTGTGAATATCTTCCATTCGCGCCGCCATTGGTTGCTTCCGTCCTCTGAGCCTGGGTCGATGGGAAGTTCCACGGGCAAGAGCGCTGAATGCGAACCTCAGGCAGAGGAATGCGCTGAAGTGAAAGCTTGTTGGTGAAGCTCAACGTCAGCGAATCCTCTGCGATTTCATCTGGATCTCCGGCGATTCCCCGGAATAAGATGGTGCTTTCGGTCGTAACCTGTAACGTTTGCAGATTGGCGAAGGCGAAGTATACGGTAAGCTGTGTTCCCTTGAAACCAATTGCTGCGTTCAGCTCCGACAGCGCGGAATCGGCGTTCGCGAGCGTTAGTGATAGTTGGGAAATGCCATCCATCGCATCGTCAGCCGATAGTTGCAAGTCGAATAAGTTATGCTTAAGAACTCGCGCTGAATACGCCTGCTGGTTGAAAGGAATGGAATGAGTGCTCCAGTATTCTACGTCTCCGGACGGCAGAATACATTCAAAAAACAACAGCGGCGTATCGGCTTCAGCGAGTTGCTTAACCTGGTTGATCGTACTCATTCTTCATTCCTTAGAGCGTGGTCTCAATGCTGAACGCTGTCGAAGATAAATTTGGCGCCTCGGCCGTAAACGCGAGTTGGTCAATTCCCCAATGGGCGCTAGCGTAGACTCCAGCGGCCTGAGCGGTCGGGCGATACCGTGAAGGCACTATTTGGGCCTCGAGCTGCGGACCGTACAGTTGCACCTGCTGCCCAGGCGCCAGACTGACTCCTATCGTGAAGCCAATACCGGAATCGCTTAGCGTGCCGCTGGAGACAATCCGCGTCCAATTCGGTCCGATCGAAACGTCGGTCTGGTCTTGTGCAACAGAACCTTGGCGAATCATCGTAATCGACGATGGAGCCGTACTAGCCGCGTAGATAGAAAAGCAATATTGGTAGCCGGAAGGCACTTGTAAAACCTGTGTGATCGCTTGGTTTGCCTGGCCGGTATTGCTGACAGTAAATGCACCCGTCCCGCCGGTTGGATCGGGCGCTCCGGAAGTAATGTGAATTAAGCTCGCGACTTGCCATGGCACCGCAGTTATGTCCGAGCTCGAGATGAGCATGTTATCCGTCGGATCTATGAACGTGAAAGCGTGGAAGGGTCCCACGCACGCAGTGAAATGAGCTTGTAAGGCCTGTACGTCTATATCAGATAGTTCCGTGTATGACAATTGCCAGAGCAGTTGTGCGCCACCCGGGTCGGAGTACAAAATCATGCTTCCGTCAGGCAGAATATTTTTCACAGTGCGGGCAAGTCGAATTTTGCGTATCGGAAACTGCGCTAACGCGCCGCTTGTGAGCTGTGGGTAAAACAGATTAGCCATTTGTTTCTATCACCCAGAAGGAGGTCGAACTAACATCGACGCCCACGTATTCCGTTACTAAACCCGGTGCAGCCAAGCGGCAATTCGGTACCGTCGCACCGCTGAACGGGTCGGGAAAGCTGAATGGTGAGTAATCGCCGCTTTGAGCTACAAAAAACGCTTCGAGCCCCTGAATTTCGCCCTCATTCAACAGATCCAGGCGAATCTGCCACTGCCGCAGCGCTCTTGGCTGAACCAGGTACCGTTGATCCGACGCGTCAAGAAAGCGAATCACTTGAGCGCCTTGCCCGCTAGCAATCTGCGCCGGATATTGTGTCACCGCGCCAGAACTCAGAACTGGAAAACTCTCCATTTAAATATCCGCAATCACATCGTTGAGAGAGCTTGAGTTCAGTAGCGCAGTTTTAACAGCTTGCGCGATCTGCGTGCTCTGGTATTGAAACGATTGCCCGCTGGATGCGGAGCTATTCGCCTGGGGGGTTGGGGTGCTCATATATTGGGGTCCATTCGAGTTTGATATGCCCGCCTGCTCTGTCATGCTGCCCTGATACATCGAGCCCGCATTTGAGCTCACATATACTGTTTGCGTTTGGGAACTCGGGAGCTGAAATTCAACCAGCGGAGGAGGAGTGCTCGATCCGCCGCCGCCGAAGAGACTTGCTATCCCCGAAATAAGGCCGCCCAGGCCGGCGATGCTGCTCAACCCGCCACCAAGGAGGCTCGCGACCCCTCCGGATGCGGTTTTCGTTAGTAAATTAGCCCACTCGCTACCGGATTGTGAAGTGCTGGTTCTGGTGTTGGAAGGCGATCCGAAGTTAATGCCCGTTGGCCCTGTCTTCGCATTTAAGCCCGTTGCTTTCGTGTCCCCTGAGGCTGTCGGCTTGATGGTCTTTTCCGTGTTACTTTGTGGTTGCGTGATGATGCTAGTAGGCGCTAATAATTTGTTGACGCTCTGACCGCCTATCTTCTGAGCGGATAGTTGATTTAGAAGACTGGATAAGTTGTTTTTACGATTCGCCACGCTGTTTCTCCATTTGCCACGCTCGCTCCAGCGTCATTAACGCATCGGCAGCCTTGGCATCGATGTCCCACAGACTGCCTCCGCCACTTTCTTTCCACCATCGAAATTGATCCAAAAAGGATAGGCTCTGAGCCGTAATAACCGATTTCGGGCAGTGCGTTGAATACACCCCGCCTCGTGCCCATACCGCTCTTGCCCTTCCCGGATTCTCGATCGTGACCCAGGCGCAATTTCTCGCCTTCACCAAGCCGCTTGACCGGCACGTATCGCACCTCCACGCGGCCGGTGAGGAGAATTGAAAGTGGAATGCGATTAGAAGTTTTTTCTTTCTTCGTCCGATAGCTCTAATTCCGCGCGAATCCTCTCGATTAGTTCGTCACTTAGACGCTCCGGTCCATTTGCGATCAGCATCGCGGGTGTCGCCTTCTCGCCGTCGATTTGCAATCCTTCCAATTCAGCAACGCCCCACTCGATGTAGAGCTTTCGGACTAGTAGATCCGCTAACGACGCCTCCAACTGGTCGCCCGGCTCGCCCGCTTTCAAAAATTCGTAGCGTAAGGCTAGCTCTCGTACATTCCTGGTTAGCTCCAGCCGTTGTCCCAGCGAGATGCGTTTTGTCGCGAACCGCACACCAGGCACAGTTCGGCTGTCATACCACGCAAGGCTTGAGTAGCTCGGAACCCTACGCAAACGCGATATAAATTTCATTTTCTGAGGTTCCTTGAGCAAGATTGTTCTTAAATGTCCACTGCAGCCTTGTCTCTGAATCGTCGTAATTCGGAATCTCCGGTGTGACAGTCGCCATGAAAAGCGCCATCAATTGCCCCTGCTGCTGCCCGAGCTGCAACATCGCTGAAACCGGAGTTCGTTGCTTTGCGGCGGCGTAAAGCGCTGTTGTCTGCGCGTCATCCTGCGCAAATAAAGTAAATGTGGATGCGACCTGGCGCATTCCCGGCGCAATCGCTCGCGGATAGGAGGAGCCGAATTCCTGGTTCCGCACGTCGATATTGTTCTTGACTTCGAGGCTGGCGCCCGTGAGAGTGAAGAACTGATTCGGTACACTGCCGAGCCACGCCTGTCCGAGGTGCCCCGGAACTATCGAATAATCGAATGCCGCGAGCGTTGGTTCCGTGGGGAAGGCGGTCAGCCCTGCCGCGCCGGATACGAAGCTGCTGGAATCCAGAAGGTCGCATGCCGGCCCACTAAATACGAACTCGTGAAAATCTCCATCCACTGACATGGCAAATGTGTCCACGGCGGCGCCGGTAATCAAGCGGCTAACCGCCGTAACTGGATCCCAATAGTCGTACAACGTCAGGCTCGGAAGGGCGATCGCTAGTGGATAAGTTATACAAGGCGAAAGCGCCGCATTTGCCGCGGGCGTGTTCGTAAAGGGCGCATTCACAGCGAACGTGGAAGCATCGATTACGCTCGTAACAAACCGAATTTCGCCGCTGCACGATACTCCCGATCCAAACGAAAGTCCGTGCGCCACGGTGGTCTGAATCTGCGTGTTGTTCTGCACGGAAGCTACGGATAGCCCACTGCTTAGATCGGGCGGTGCCCCTAAGGCAGCTTGAAACAGTGGTCCATAGGATGGCTGTGCTGACCCGCTCCATGACGTGAGGTAACTCCGGGTTTCAAACGCAGTTTGCCGGCGTGCTGTTGTCGGAGTTCCTAAAAATGTCCGCGTTCCTGTCTTATCCAGGCGCCGTCCCGACGCCAACAACTGTTGAGCCTGCAGCCGCACAGCCGGGAACCGATTCGCCCCGCTGATTGCTGCAGCTTGCCCATAGACTGTCTCTGCCGCCACATAGAAGCGGTTCGCATTCGAAGAAATGTAATTTCCCATTGGGGCGTCTCCTAATTACGGCTCACGTTCAAAGTGCAAGTTACCGTCGCCAGCTCCACATAACCAAGTCCGCCCACCTTAGGCGCCTGAAGCTGTACATCGTACTCACCGGAGAAGAAGAATCCATCCCCCCAATCCCCGATATTCTGACGTAAAATGTCGGTCATGGCTTCTACGTAGTAATGGATCCATTGGTCCGTTTGGCTGATTAAGTCCCCACTGGCCCAGATTTCGGCGATCACTGAAACCGTCCCCGAAAGCGATCGGAACTTTTCCACGTGTGTATTTTTGACACTCGCCGCATACAGGCAAATTCGGGGATATGTCAGTTGAAGATCCTTATCCCCCATCGCCGGCACCGTTGAACTGAGTACAACTTGTGCCGCCGTGATGAGCGGCACGTTTACGTTTGCGGCGCTCGAAACCGAGCTGATCTGCTGCTGCAATGCGTTGCCGGTGGTCAGCAGGTCGGATACTTTCTGTGCGGCGTCAATTGTCAACGGAAGCATAGTTATCCTCGTTGAATCTGTTTTAACAGCGGAATATAGAAGTTCGGCTGTTGGCCATTTACGGGTTGCGGTCCGTCGATCAACCCTGTGGCTGGCAGCAACCATGTCGAGCCGATTGCCAGCGGCGCATTATTCTGCCGGGTCATCTCCGAGTCCGTTGTGCCGGCATACAAGTTCCATCCCGTCGCGGCGGAGGGCGCTCCCAGCGCGCCTTCGCTCATGCCCACGGTGATGCTCGAATCGCCATCTAAGATCACGCCGTTAATCGGGCTCAGCGCGCCTTCATCACCTTGGCCGTCCGTCCATGCTGTCTGAATGTACAGGGCCTGCGGACTGACCGTTCCGGTTTCAATTGCAACCAGAGGCATCGCAGGTTTGGGAAGGGGCGTGTAAACGATCCCTATGCCGGACATGAATACCATCTCTGCAGCATCTTTAGCAGCCGTCTGGTATTCGGTCCATTTCCCCTGAAAGCGCGTATTTAGCTGCACGTTGTACGCTTCGGCGAAAAATCGAGATAGTGAATCGAAGCACAACCAACGCTGCAGCGTCGGAGTCACCACCACCGTCGATAGCCCGATAATCCGGCGGTTCAGCCACTGCGGGTCGGAAGCTCCGACATTCAAGAGCCACAGCATCAGGCGGTCGCTGATCGCGTTAGTCGCCAGTTGAATCTTCGTATCGACGTTGATTCCGTGCGATGACGCCACCTGCACTAAGGCAGTTTCGAATTGAACCAAATCGTCCAGAGTGACGATCTCTGCATCTGTGAATAGCCCCATCTCGGCCTACTTCCGTACGCTCGGCGAATCGCTGTTTTTCTTTGCTGGTGTGGAGCTGCCAAAGTCTGGATCGGCCAGGATCGCGACCTGGACTCGCTTTGCCAGTTGCGTCTTTTCCGCGGCCTTCCGCGCCGTCTCCTGCTGAGCGAGATACGCCTCTTTCTGGGTTTCGCTCGCCAGCACTGCGCGCCCCTCGATGATCATCTTGGCTGCGCTGAAACGCGATACCTCGGTTACCATGCCAGCCTTCCCTCCGTCCGGCGTCTCGAGGCTAACTATGAATACGAATGGCTCGAGAATCGTGCCCTCAATCTCGCGCATCTTACGAAAATATTGTTTTAAGTCCACGGCTGATCCCCCTAAATAGAAGCGGGAACCCATCATGGGTTCCCGCATGTCTTGCTAACAGAAGAAACTAGCTATTTACTTGAACTGCGAAGTTGTTTCTCAACACGCCGCATCCGTAGAGCACGTCCACGGTGAACTGCTGAGAGAGCAGGTTCGGTTGATAACTCATCACAACGCGGATCCCGAAATTCCCCATCTCCGCGTACTCCGCTACCGCGCCTGTCCCGGGAAGCGGTTGCGGCAGACGACGAATCACAAGCCCCATCGCATCCTTGGTGAATGCCAGGTTATGCGTATTCGGAGTAGCAGCGCCTGTGGTCGGCACAAACTGCGAGCGGAAGATAAAGAAGTCTTTCATCTTTCCGACATTGCCATCGACCAGCGCTTTCAACCCGGCTTCACCAGCCGAGTAGTATTCGCTAAAGCGCGGAATCTGGCGAATTTGCGAATACGTGTTCGAGTCCACCACCAAATACTTCGGTGCACTCGGTGGCACCATCGCAGAAAACAGCGCGGTTTCTGCCGCATCGATAGTCGCTTCGGTCACTGGCGTACCGGCCGTACCCACCTGCGCGTTGGCCGTGAACTGGCTGTACAGGTTCAAAAGGTCGTGCTCCACGCGCTCCGCAATGGCAATCACCGCAGGCTGCATATAGGCCTTCAGCAATTCAGGGAAAGCAAGCGCCTTCGTCACGTCTGGAATTTGGAAGGTCGCTTCAGCATGCGTGTTGAGCACGATCTGAGCGTTTCCAAGATTCGGATTCTGCGGCGTCACCGTGCCGCCTTCTGCTATGTTGTTCGCTACCAGAACTGGAGGAATCGGCACGTTGACCGTGTCGCCGGCATGCGCCAGCACAGGCTCGTAATCACGATTCACCAAGTTACCCATGATGAGGTTACCCATCAAAGCCGGCAATGCGTCAGCAGCAACAAGCTTTACGATCGCATTCGCCAGATTGGCAGATGTAATTGTTGACATAAATCTCCTAAGTGAATTCACAACGCTGCAAGCGGCGAGAGCCAGGCGGCCGCGCCCACTTGCATCTTCATGCTGTTCGTAGTGCAGTTCTTACTTACACCCCGTGAACTCTACCCGTGCTGGGCCGTCACGGCCGTAAGTCTCTAGACCGGTCCACGTCCGCGCTTTATCAGTGCCTCTCGTTTACGCGCCACGCAGCGCCTGATTGGCCAGTTTCGAAATTTCCCGGCGCACTCTCTCTAAATCGTCCTTGTTCATTCCGGGCTTGATCTTGTCGATTTCTAAGCTGCCGGGAGCGTCTTGCGCAGTATTCTTACCCGGCGTTTGCATCCCGCTTCCGCCCGCAATCCGCGCGGGCAGGAGCTCCGGGTTGTCTTGTACAAACCCGGCCAGGTACTCTGTCAGCGACTTAGCCTCCGGGCCTTTCGTCCTTAGTTGTCCGTCGTCGGTTCGTGTGATATCGTCCTTGACGGCTCGAAATGCAAGATCGAGCTTGGCGACTCCTAGCCGCTGTAGTTCGCTGCGTATTTGCGAATTTCTGTCTGCTTCTTCCGCCATCGCGCGGGCTTTTCGATTCTCTTCAACTAGCTGGTTCAATCGTGCTTCAAGCCCTTCGCGGCGCTTCCGCTCGTCTTGCAGCTCGGCCTTATAGGCCGGCTCTGCTTTCTCCTGCTCAGCGCGGACGAATTCTTCAATCGCGTGCCGGACGACATCCCGAATGTCGACACCCGTTGCGGGTGTCTTCTCTGTTGGCGTTTGATCTAACAATGAAGTCTCCTTTCTAGCTAATTCACTACCTGCGCATCGATCTCACGCGCAATCTGATCCTTTGTCTCCTGCCGTGCGTCGCTCAAATATTTCATTGCGAGTCTCTGGTATATCTGGCGCTTCAAAGTCGGCGAGTCGATTCCAAGACTCAGCAATTTCGTGGCATCCTGCAGCTCGCCAGAGAAATCGGATATGTCCAGTTCATCCAGCCCAGTCACGGAAATCGATATTCCGTCTTCACGTGCATCGCTGACCGCACGTAAAACCCGCCGGATGCAATCCTTCACCAAAGCACCGTAGCCCCGTAGAACTTCCTCGGTAATCGTAAAATCAAGCTGTTTGCTCGCCGCCGATTGAGCACGGCCTCCCTGCATCTCGCCCGAGGCTTGAGATAAATAGCAGACGCGATAGATCTCTTCTTTCAATGTGTCTAAGTTATCTGCCGCAATCTGATATACTTTCCCGTCGGGCTCGGTCCAGCCGAATTTGTCTCCCGGGCCCAGTTGGATGTAATAACTCTCGCCGACGATTTGATTCCATTCCCGATCCGAGTAAATAACTGGCATTGCAAAGAGGCCCATGGTTATAGCCCACCCAAGAGCATTCGATTTATTGAAATGTTCCAATTGCAGGTGCCCGGCCTTGCTCATGAGCCACAAGCCATCGCTAACCTGCAAGGTAAAAAGAGGCACTCGAGCTTGTCGCACCAAGGCGTGTGCGCCGTATCCCACTAGCTCGATGCTCGTAGGCTGATTCTCTTGCTCAATCCGCCTATAGGTTCTATAGCTGGTCTTGTCAAAGTAATACCAGTAGGTCTCCTCGACTATCTCGGGCGAGTCGATTCGGGGCTGCCGCCGCACTGATTGCCTGAGGACCACCCAATCGTAATCGCCGCGTTCATCTAAGCTCCAGTTGATAAGATCCTCGGCTTGATAACGGATTAAGTATGCTCGCGATAGGCCGGCCGCGTCCTCCTCGGCCCGATTGGCGGGAGTTGTGGCCGCTCGTGGGAAATCGATTAGAATATGGCTGCGGCCTGCGATTAATGCATCGACCAGGCATTGGCGGAAGAAATTTGAGAGTGTGGTGCCGCGCAGATCGCAATCGTCCGCCAGTTCCGCTAGGAACTGCTGTCCTGTTTCCAGGCCCCCCTCGAACTGAAGGCTCGGTTCGCGGCGAAACAATGTCGATGCGTACCAATCCACAATCGAACCCACATAGTTCTCGTAGAACACCCGGTGTAGCCGCTCACCATATACATCCAGCGGCTCCTTCTGGCGCCGCAGCAGGTATTCGGCCGCCCGATGCTTGAAGCCATCGCCGCCCGCGTATAAGTCGCGGTACATGCGCCACATTAACTTCTGCCGCTTGAAGTCCGGATGCTCTTGATCGATCTCAATCATCTTGTTTTATCCCTGTTTCTCAAAACAACGGCTTATCCATTTCGCCAGCACTTGGTTTATCGCCGAAAAGTTCCCAAATCACATAACCCAGCGCATCCGACGCGTGCGTCCGCTTTGGATCGCGCACCTTATCAATCACGCCCGATTCGGGCTTGAACATCACTTCCTCGAAATCTTTAATCAGTTCTTCGCAGCGCGGGTCTATTTCCAACCGCACCTCACCGAGAGCATTTGTCAGCAGCGCGTTCACCTTCTGCACCCGGTTCAGCACCGGAGGGTTCTTCGAAGGCACCCGTAACTTCAACTGCCGGAATCCCGCGCGGTACAAGTAAGTCTGCAGCATGGTGTAATCATTCGTTCCGGTCGTATGCATATTCTTCCCGCTGGCGTCGCCAAATACTTCAAGCGGACCCATATGCCCCCTATACCGGTTCTCGAATTCAATGCACGCCTCTTCTGTCGTGGCCCGCTCCAGAACAATCTCGTCGATCGCTGCAAGCCGTCCGTCGTCCCACTGCAACAGCACCGAAGTCATCGGGGCCACGTTGAAGTCCAATGCCCATAGCAGCGGCTTCCGCGAGTCATATAGGTGCCGCACCTGATGAACCGCCGGATTAAAGCAGTGATATACGCGGTCTGCCCGGCTATTCAAGTACTCGCCTAGTACTTCTTGCCGGTAGAATTTCGGGTCGTAACTGCTCTCTAGTCGTTCGTAATAATCAGGCGTTTTGTCCAGCAGATACCGGTTCTCGAACGGTTGCGCCCGTATGCATTCATACCCGCGCACCGGGTCATGTATAAACCGCCTGTGTAGCCAGTCATGCCCTTGCGGCGTCCAAACTCCGAATCCGCACAGCTTCTCTGCCTTGGGATCCCGCAGCCGCGCCTCTAACCGCAACCACGCCTCCTCGCGCGCATACGACAACTCGTCGATACCGAACCAGGCCAGGTTCGTTCCTCGCAACCGCTCCGGCTCGTCTAACGATCGCAACAGAACCGTGCTCTCCGGCGCCTTGAGCAGGAGCTCGCCATCAGACTTTTTCAGCTCGAAATCTACATCGTGCTCCTCGAGCGCCGCAAACAAACCAGTTAGCGTCGCATCGCGCAGCATAGTCAGAGTCGGCGCGGCCAAAACTCCGTGCCGCCCACGGTTGATATAACCCTGCCGTAGCGCCTCAAAACACAACGCCGCGCTTTTGCCCGAGCCTACCGGTCCCGAAAATCCTTTGAACCTCGCCTTCGCCGCCTGAAAACGACTCTGCGAAGGCAACGGATTATATGTCCAGCACAGCTCCTCGCAGAGTTGCGCGCTGTGCTCCTCTCTCACGCCCATGAGGCTACATCGAGAGGTAGGCTGCCGAATTCAAAAATCCGCGCTGAACCGCCTCAAACTAAAGGAAATATCTTTTTTTGGAAAACTGTGATCACCGGCTGGCGCCGAGACCGTAAAGGCTCGAGCGCAACGGTCCAATCGAGAAGCGGGAAGCCGCGACCTGCATGTGCGACTCGCGTGTCAAGCGTGACCAAAGTGAATCAGGATTGTCATCGAAGATGAGTTTGGAACGGTTCGAGAGCACCATCCACGCGCCAATTTGTATCTCAGCTTCGAGTTGTCCCGGCGCCCAGCCTGCATACCCAACGTAGAGCCGAAATTTGGATGACGGAACATGCGCGCGCACGGACTTCTCAATCACTTGCCTGCTGCCGCTCGCGTAAACGTCGGCCAGTACGTGCGTCGTCTCGTCCATTTCGTTTGGTAATCGGAGCAGCGCCTGCACCACGGTAATTGAGACCGGGCCGCCCACAAACACCGGGTCGGCGCTCGCGCCCTTGATATCCGGAAAAATTCGCGACAGAGGAATTTCGCTGCGTCTGTTGATAATTACGCCCAGGGTTCCTTTGTCGTCATCGTGCTCGAGGATCAGCACCACGCTTTGCGCAAAATTCGGATCGCCGAGCTTTTCGCTGGCCACCAAAATATCGCCGGCATTGACCTGCGCCCCGGCCGAGGCTTGAGCCGCGAACAAGCTGCCGGGTGTTTGCGACAGCCACACGAAACACGCCGTCACAATAGCGAGCGCGGCTTGCCGTAGCATTGCCTTTATCTTCGCAGAAATGGCCAAGCTGCCCCGATTAAAGTCGCTCTTGACCCAAGCGCCGCGCGCGTAAGAGTTGTTTGTGACCGCGCGAATACTCCCGCGTGCCTGTGGAACGCATCTTCGACCGCCTTCATCAGAAAGTCGCCAGCTTCCGAAAGGCCGCCCGCAATCGCAATGTGATCGGGAAAAAACGTGCTCGCCATCGACGCAATCGCAATGCCGAGCCATTGGCCTGTCTCTTCAAGCAGCCGAATCGCTGTCTGATCTCCAGCTCTTGCAGCCTCAAGCACATTGCGTAAGGACACGTCCCGTTCAAGCGCAGCCCTTTCGCGAAACCGTTTCGCCACCGCCGGCGCCGACACCATAATCTCAGCGCAACCGCGTCCGCCGCAGGTGCATCGCGGTCCGTCGCGCTGGACAATGACGTGTCCCACATCCCCTAGGCAGCCGTAAGCAAACCGTAGCGGCTCTCCATCGATAACCATTCCAACTCCCAGTCCAGTACCCGACGTAATGCAAAGAAAGCGCTGTGAGCCTTGGCCGGAGCCGAAGCACCACTCTGCCATCGCGGCCGCATTCGAATCGATCTCGAGCTCAATGGGCAATTGAAATCGGCTCGCCAACGGTCCCCGCAAAGAGAATCCTTCCAACCATGCAAGGTTCGAATTGTAGACCAGATGGTCGCGTTCGGGGTCGAGAAATCCCGCGACAGCTACGCCGATCCCCGAGAGCTGCGTGCGGGCAATGCCACCCCCACCAATGGTGCGCTCAATTAGACCGCAAAGCTGGCTCAGGTATGACCCGGCATCTGGCTGCGTATGGATCGACTCCACAAGCCCCAACTCCCCTGCTGCACTTACGATACCGGCCTTGGTAGATGTACCGCCGATATCTACGCACAGAACGGAATGAGCCGCTCCCGACACACCTAACTCGCCGGGCCCGGAAGATTGAAACCCGTTTCGGAAACCGTGATCAGGGGAGCGAACCGGAATTGGCCGAGTGGGATTCCACGCCACTGCGCCGTCCGGTAAGCCGCAATCTGCATCGGAATGATCTCGGCTATCGGAGCAAAGCGTTCCGGCAATCCTGCAGGCCAAGGATAAAGGGGCGTAACACCCGAATCAGCCACAAGCGGTCCGATCCATCGCACATTGCTGTTTGCGCTCAGAAGATCTTCCGCCAATGCATGATCTATCTCTCGCGACACGGCTTGGGAGCCGAAAATCACCGCCCGAAATTGCTCATTCACCACTTCCACCGGGCCGTGCCGGAACTGCGCTGCGGACATCCCGACGGCCGCCATCTTTGCCACTTCATGAAATAGGAGCGCGCCCGCGCCCACCGATGCAAGCGAAGCGCCACGCCCCAGGACATATAGCGGAGACGCGCTTGCGAAAAAGCTCGGCCATGCGCCGCTCCAGTGAAAACACTCCGGAATCCACGCGCTGAGCGCCTCGATGCTGGCGTCCAGTTCCACCTTCATCGCGCCGTATAAGTCCAGGAAGTACGCCGAACCCAGCAGTAGAAGCGTCACAATCGTTCCCGTGTAGGTCTGAATCGCGGCCAACTCATCCGGCGGGCTTCCGACAATCACGGTCTGCGTAGCCTCCCTCGCCAGCGTGCTGTCTGGAACGTTGACCACGCCGATCACCTTGGTGCGGGCTTGTTTCAGCAGCGGCAGCAGTTTCGTCACTTCGACGCTTTCTCCGGAGCGCGATACCAGGATCACAGCAGTTTGCGCGTCTAGCGTTGGCACGCCGAAGTGCATCAGCTCCGCACTTTCGACGACCGTAGCAGACACCCCGCGCCCCGCGAAGAAATAGCTGAGCGGAATGCATGCAAACAATGAACCGCCCATCCCGCTAAGAATGATGCGCCTGCTCGAGCGGAGCAACTCTGCTGCGCGAACCAGTGCCTCGCGGCCGCTGGAAAAGTGATGTGAGCGGATCGCCCGAAGCGCGTCCGCCTGGCCCAGAATGTTTTCTGCCAGCGGAGGATTCACTTGCCTTTTCGATTTAACCACTCATCAATCGGTTTCTTTGCCTGTGGCTTATAGGGCATTCTCACCTTCTGGCCCAGGCCCGCCGAAGCATAGGCGGCGTACAAAACTTCCATCACCACGCGGCCATCCTCGCCGGTTGCTTGAAGCCTCTCTTTCCCGCGGACGCACCGCGCGAAATGGCGCATCTCTTGTGGGATTCCGTAATTCCAGTGCTCCTCGAATACCGGATAACTCCATCCCGTCGTACTCGGCGCCTTCTCTACCGCGTAACCAAACCCGTATTCGCTATACGTCGGCAAAGCGTTGCCCATATGTAAATCCGCGTACGTCACGCCGCCTTCGCCGTATACTTCGGTTCGATCCGACATGCCGCCCCGCCGTCCCCAACTATCCTCGACCAATGCCACCGTGCCGTTTTCAAACTCCAGGATGCAGATGGCGTCATCGTCTCCCTTGGTTTTGTCCGCGTGCACGAATGTGCCAAGCTGCGCGTACACAGAGCTGATGCGCGGCCTCCCCAAAAACCAGTAGCAGAAGGCGATCCCGTGGCAGCCCAGGTCCATCAGCGCCCCGCCGCCTGATCGCTCCATGTCCCAGAACCACTCGCTGTGGGGGCCGAAGTGCTTCTCGCTCTGCTTTATCAGGTAGACCTTGCCGAACGCCCCCTGGTCCGCCATTTCCTTCGCTTTCACGTATTTCGGCGTGAAGAAAAGTTCCTCGGCATAGGCTAGCAGAACGCCCTGCCGCTTGCACGTGTCGATCATCTCGTCTGCTTCGGCCAGCGTCATGCACAACGGCTTTTCGCAAACCACGTGCTTGCCTGCATTTGCAATATCTACCGTCATCTGGCAGTGCAGATAGTTAGGCGCCGTAATCGTGACCATTTCAAGATCAGGTTCCTTGAGCATCTCCCGATAATCGGTGAACACCCGCTGGATTCCATGCTTCCGCGCGAGCTTCTCCGCGTTGCCGGGCGTCGGCGATGCGATGGCGACCACTTCGGCCTCCTCGGGCATCAGTTGAAAGCCCTGAGCGTGAATGTCTGCTTCGAATTGAGAACCGATGATTCCAACTTTGACTTTTCCGGATTTTGGCATGTTAGTGATTAACGATTAGGCGATGAGAGTGCGAAAGGGCGCACACCAGCGCACAGGGCGTCTTCGCTGAGCGCATTGGTGCCCGTTGTGCGCCGACTACACCAGCGCACAGGGCGTTTGGTGCCCGTTGTGCGCGATTATACATAGAGACGCAAGCAATATATCAGATCAATACCGTATGTCACGGTTTCCGCCTACATAACTCTATGTGTTGGAGGAAGATGGACATGAAAAGTATTCTTTCAGCCGTTTGCTGCGTTGCTCTCTGTTGCGCCCCGATGTTTGCCCAGGGGCACAAGAAGGGTGCGATGAAAGCTGGAGCGCCGATGACCGACCAGGAGTTCGTCGACTTCGCCGCGCAAACCGACATGACGGAAGCCAATTTGGGCCAGTTGGCGGCGACCAATGCTTCTGGACAAGCGGTCAAGGATTACGCCCAGATGCTGGTCACGGATCACACCAACGACTACAACCAGCTCACTGCGGTTGCGGGTAAAGCCGGCCTGACCGTGCCAAAAGGACTCGACGCGGCACACCAGAAGATGGTTGAGCCGTTTGAGAAGCTGAAAGGCGCGGCCTTTGATCACCGTTACATCCAGGAGATGATCACCGGACACACCCACGCTATCGCGGTATACACGAAGGAGTCCAGCGATGCGCAGAACGCAGACCTGAAGGCGTACGCGAGTCAGACGCTGCCAACGCTGCAGAAGCACCTCGACGGCGCCAAAGATATCGCGACGCCCAAGTCTCATTCGAAAAAAGGTTAACGCGCGCTGCCTGGGTTCACCTCCGTCGACTCACTTCGGTTGCGGAACCCTCTCGGAAACGGGCGGTAGCGGCGGAAATTCGGTGTACGGCTCGCTCTGATACCAGTACGCGACGGAGCAGAAGTTGTCGCTGCGGTCATCGGCGTGTCCGTGTTCAATCGTATAGCGAATCGACCGCTCGAACGTAATCGGGTTGTCGGCATGCCAGCGATACAGGCAATACCGGCCGCCCGCCCGCTCCGCCAGGCCCATGAAGGGCGCGCCGTTGTATAGATTCGCGAATGGCGTGCCACCCGGTCCTCCAAAATCCCAAGCGCCACAGAAATAATCCTCAGTTCCCGTGCCGTTGATGGTAGGTTTTGAATCACCGTCGACGAAAATCATCTCGTCGCCCTCTCCGAACCAACCATCCGATATTTGCTCTACGCCTAACGTCACGCCCATCAGGTGGCCCCGGCCCTGCGTCTCCAGAAACACGTAGTTGTTGCGGCCATCCAGGTTGATTTCCGGCTGACCCTGTGCGAATCGGACTGCCTTCGTCGGCGCTGCTTGGCGATACTGCGCGTGAAAATACAAGGTATCCTCGGGAAGTGCGGGGACCAGCTTGTAATCGATATTCGAATAGAAGGCGTCGACCTTGTTTTTCCCCTCATTCGTCACTGTAATGCGCGCCGCGCGCCGAAACGGCATAGCGAAGTAGCAATTCAGAGCTTTGACATTCGAGCAGTTCAGAAAGGCCGATTGATACAGCGCATATTCGCCCATGTTCAGCCCGAAGAAATCGCCGATGGGCGTCTCTACGCTCGGCTTCGAGTTGCCTTCCCAAAACATCCGCAGCACCAACTCCTTGAGATGCCTTCGGCTCTCCGCGGCAATCGTAAACCATATGTGCGTGATGATCCCTGGTCCCTGGGACTCGAAAACCTGAATCGTCTGCCCCGCGGCCATCGGCCAGAAATCTTCATTCCCGCCGCTGCGGTCGTAACTCGATTGTTTGAGTGACCGATAGTTTTGCGCACGTGCGTAAGCCGGCAGCGTAGTGCCTGAAGATTGAGGGGCGCTCTGCTGCGCGATGGCGCTCTGGCTGCCGAGCAAAGCCGCCATCCCACCCAGCGCCTTGACGAATCCCCTGCGCTCGCGAGCTTCATCCATAATGTCGCCGCCTACGCCTTCACGCTGTTCGCTTCAGCATCGAAATACACGGTCTTTTTCTGGAAATAAGACTCGTTCGCCATGTGGCACGCGATTGCGGCATGGTTGCCAAACACCGCGTCTTCCACCACCGGTTTGCGGCTTTTCACGGCCTCGAAAAAGTTCCAGAGATGGGGCCGCAGATCATCCCAATCGTCGCCGTGATAAACGGCGTCATCGGTCATCGGCTCCCGGCCGGGCGGCGGGTCGTGCTCGGCGTGCCATTGGCTCTCATATTCGCTCTTCATGGGTTGCGGAAAGCTGTTGTCGTAGTAGCTTGGGTCCGTGTCGAGCCCGCTTTGCGGCGAATATCGCAGCTCCGTTCCGTTCGCGTCCAGAATGCCTTTCGGACCCAGGAAACGAGCCAACTCCGGCGTCTCCGCCGCAAGGCTAAGGCGTACATAGACCGGAATGCCGTGATAATCGAAAAGTACGGTTTGCAGGTCCGGCATGTTACGGCCGTCCTTGAAACGGAAAATGCCACCCAGCGCGGTGGCCGAACGCGGCGCCTCGTTCCAGCCGAGCGTGTACTGCATGCCGCTCAGCAGATGCACCATCAGATCGCCTGCCACGCCTGTCCCGTACTCCTTCCAGCAGCGCCACCGCGCAAAGCGGAACTTGTCGAACGGAATTTTCGGTGCATCGTTCAACCAGGTATCCCAATCAAGATTTTGGGGCGAAAGGTCCAATGGCGGCGGATACACCCAGGCCCCCGTCGGGCTGTTGCGGCCCAGGCTCAACTCGACCATCTCGATATCGCCGATCGCACCGCCCGCATACAGATCATGCGCCTTGCGGCACAGAGCTGAACTAACGCGCTGCGAGCCGATCTGTACAATCCGCTTGTTCTTCTGCGCCGCTTCCACCATCTGAAACCCCTGTGGGATGGTGTGCGACATCGGCTTCTCGCAGTAAATGTCCTTGCCCGCGTTGCATGCATCCACCACCACGCGCATGTGCCAGTGGTCGGGAACCGCCGCCAGGATGCAATCGATGTCCTTGCGATCCAAGAGCTCCTGATAATGCCGAGTCGCCGGCAGCTTGGGATTGTTCGTGATCTGTCGCGCCAGAGTGTGGCGGCCATCGTAGAGATCCGCCGCCGCGACGCATTCGATGCCGCGCAGCCCGATCGCGTTCTGCAGAACGCCCGAGCCCTCCATTCCAACGCCGATGATGCCGACCCGCAATCGATCGCTGGCTGGAACCGGCTTGCCGCTCTCGGCAAACAGCGGCTCATCTAGAAAAATGCCCTTTGACGCGAACAGGCTGGTCGCGGCAACGGAGGCGGTCTGCAGAAATCGGCGTCGTGGGAAAACGTTGTTCATATGAAGCAGTCTTTCATACTACGGACACCGTTTCGAGCTGCTGATGGATGCTGACGCCAGTGAGTACGTCTGATCCGTAAGCCTCCGAAGCCGCGTGAACCTCGGTCGCGGCGATGGCTGATAGCGGCGTGAATAGCCGGTCTTCTTTTATGGCACTCCGGTGCCATTATGACACTTGTGTGTTACAATCGAGCTTGTTATGAGCACCGGCGAAGAACAAGGTAGATTTCGCCAACGCGCGCGCACTCGTGTTCTTCTTGTGAAGACCGCGTCCGAACTGATGCAGAGTGGCGAAATACCCACTGTGACAGCGGTTGCCGAAGCGGCACAAGTTTCTAGACGCACCGCCTACCGATACTTCCCTTCGCAGGAGCAGTTATTGGCTGAGGCTGCCATCAAGAGCACCCAGCCCCTGGTATCCAATACTGAATTCCCAGAAGACCTGACGGCGCGCATTCGGCTTCTGGTGGCAATGGTGCAGCGATTTGTCTATGAGAACCAGGCCGCTTGCCGAACGATTGTGCGCCTCACTGCCGAGCACGCTCTGGATCACAACTCCAGCGCTGAGGACTCCATACCTGTGAGGACCAACCGGGTTGAGTGGATCAGGACGGCCCTCGCACCAGCGAAAAAACGGCTTGGAGGAAAACAGTTTGAACGGCTTGTCTCAGCCCTTTCCTTGTGCGTTGGTATCGAATCTGTAATGGTATTGACGAATTTGCATGGGCTATCTCAGAACGAAGTCACGCGCGTTTCTCTCTGGGCTGCAGAGACTCTAGTCGCGGGCGCACTGGAACAGGCCGAACAAAGGCTTTCAGTCAGGAGCCGCAAAAGCGAAGGAGAATCATGAATCGCCGATCGTTCTTTAATCTCGTTCCACTTGCATTATTGAACCGAAAATCCGGAGTTGCTTTATCGGGAGGACATACAACCATGAATACTGTGACAGTTTCCGCCACTCATCCATTAATCGTTAGAACTCAAGATGTCGCCGGGTTGAGTCAAGGGTTAGGAGAAATGCGGATTCTGATCGACGGCGCCAAATCTCAGAACGAGTGGTGGCTCGGCCACTGTGAAGAATTTCCTGGGTTCATGACCCCGCTTCACTTCCACCACAATATGGACGAATACGTCTACGTGCTCGACGGAGTTCTCTCCGTTTTCACGGGTGGCCAGTGGCACGATCTGAGTTCGGGCACATTTGCGTTCCTTCCCAAGCGTATTCCTCATGCACAGGGAAACACTTCCTCGTCGCCGGTTCGCTTCCTTGGAGCAGGTACTCCTGCTGGATTTGAACGCCTGTTTCCGGAACTGGATCAATTGGCTAAGCGTGTCCCGGCGAATACTCCTGAATTCGGCAAAGAAGTCGCCAAGCTTTTGAGCCAACTTGAAACAACCGTCGTCGGGCCGCCGCCGCGTCGACAGTAGCGTGCGGTCCCTCAATAAAAACTGAATTTCACTAAAGCACAAAAATGACAGGCATTGTTTTGATTAATTCTTTCGAAGTCCCGCAAGGACGTGAGGATCAGTTCCTGGAATTGTGGAAACAGGTCAATGCTTATATGCAGAAGAAACCCGGCTATTTGGGCCATAAACTTCATCGTGCAATTACCCCTGACGCTCCGTTCCGTTTCGTTAACGTTGCACGATGGTCCTCAATGGCGCATTATCAGGCCGCGCATGACGCCGGTTTTCGCGAATTCGTGGAGCAGCCTGCGTGGTCCGCATTTCAGCCGCATCCAGTTCTCTACGAGATCGTCCACCAAGCGCAACCGGACACCGGCTCGATCGTGAACTAATTGAGTCCAGCCCACATGTCTATTACCGTCGAGCCGCGTCGGGGCTATGGCAGGGCCGCGGGAGCGGGGTCACGTCACTGGGAAGTACTTCGCTTCTGTTCCTTTGAACTGGCCTTATGGAAACTGGAAGCCCGCCACGGCGGTATCCGGTCGTTTCCTGAATCGTCGGCGATCCGAACACAAGTTTCCGGGTGCCGGTGATACAGAAGCAACTAGGAAACATTATCGGGCATCAGTAACCCCCTTTTTGAGTACACGCCACCATGCTTTTCGTGGATGCCCAACTGCCCGAACTAGTCCTCTTCAATGAGTTCATGAAACAGTTCTCGTACTTTGCTTTTCGATGCCAGTAAAGCTTTCCGGCCCAACGGAGTCGCTCGGTAAACTCGCCGGAACGATTTACCTTTTCGCTGCTCGATTGATCGCAGGTAGCCCTTCTTCTCAAGCCCTTGCAGGAGAGGATACAGACTCCCGGGACTGATGCGATAGCCGTGGCGTGCCAGTTCCTCGATCATCCCAAGACCGAAAATCGGACCCTCGACGGCGTGGTGCAGGACATGGAGCCGGATCAATCCTGAATACAAATCGCGATCCGCCATTAGATCGCTTTGCCCTGACTTCGTTTTCGAGATCCGATTACGAATCATGATATAGTGAATTCGCCGCCCACTGCTTGGCGATGCCATTCTATCAGCGAATACTCGTTTCTACAGCGCCTAAAGCCAAGTTTCTCATTCGGCTTTTGGTTGGCCTGGTGTTCCTGTCAGACGGGATTCATAGGTTCCTATCTCCGGGCACCAAGCTGCGGATGCCATTTGCGGGCAATCTGCGAGACAAAAAAACTTCGTGAACATGAGGCGCGGACGGTCCTGATGCTATTTCTCTCGAACGTCCTGGTGGGACGGACCCTGCTCAAGCCGCGATACAAACGCCCGTTGAGCAGGCGCAAATGTTCTCCTATCATGCTGTTCTTGATGCTTGCGGCTCCGAGCCTGTGGGCACAAGGGCCTCCGTTTCAAACTGATGATCCGGTCCCTGTCGAACTGCACCACTACGAGTTCTACATCTTTGGAAGTATGGATGGGACACCGGCGGAAATTGATTCCACCGGTCCGGCTTTCGAGTTCAACTGGGGCGCCATTCCCAGGGTGCAGCTACACATCATCGCACCCTGGGGCACCATCAATCCCTCCAACGATCCGATTTACGCCCCCGGCGGCATTGGCCCCTCCGCCTTCGGCTACACCGATATGGAACTGGGCGCCAAGATTGCGTTCATTAAAGAATCGAAGTACATTCCGCAGATCGGCACGTTTACGATGTTCGAAATACCGACGGGTAACTACGACAAGGGACTCGGGGTGGGGAGGGTGTGGTACAAAGTGCCCCTGTGGCTGCAGAAGAATTTCGGACATTGGCTTCTGGACGGCGGCGCCGGGGAGGTCATTGTTCCGCAGACCCAGTACCGCAACTTCCCATACGGCGCATTTCTGTTGAAATACGCGTTGGGCGAGCGGCTGGAACTCGGAGGCGAAATCTTTTCCCACGGACGTGAAGGCTACGCCACGCCTCAGACCGAAGCTTCAACGATGATCGACATCGGCGGTTACTATCACTTCAAGCATCATCCAGGGGAGCAGTTTTTGTTTTGCTACGGCCATTCCGTAGCCGGCCAAACCGAACAGTATGCGTATGTCGGTATGTACTGGACATGGGGAAAAGACAAGAAGAAACCGGACTCGGGTGACCTCTGGCTGCCACAGCCGACGAACACGCCGGGATTTCGATCAATGAACGAAATCGGATTCCAATGACCCGTGGCCGCATTCACGGCTGATCCGCAGAGAAAGAGACGGCAGATGGAAATCACAACACGCGCTCTCTGGACACTCATTCATGGCATGGCATTTGGTGGACTCTACTTGCTCGCATGTTCCGGCGCGCTACTCGGGCTTTATCAGTTCACCACGTCGTCCACGGCAGGCGAATTCACGCCCGGCCAGAACCGCTTCATGCGCATTTATCTGATCACGATGGTCGTGGTCGCATGGGCTGCTGTGCTCAGCGGGGCTTATGTCATTTATCCGTGGTATCGCGCGGCGCCTCCGCCTGGAACGTTCGATCTCTCGATGTTTCCTCAACACCTGCTGATGTCCAGCCCCGCTACAATCGATTGGCACTCGTTGGGGATGGAATGGAAGGAGCACGTTGCGTGGCTCGCTCCAATCTCGATCACTATGGTCGCGTTCGTCTTCATCAGGTATGGCCACCATCTGAGGAATCATCGCCAACTTCGGGCAGCGGTGCTCGTCTTTAGCCTCGGTTCCCTTGTTGCTGCTGGGATTGCAGGTTTGTTTGGCGCAGAGATCGACAAACACGCACCGGTTCAGGGCGGCGGCACGATCCAATTCGGTCCAGGAGGAGCAAAATGAAGACGCCGTATAACGCCGGTCGATCTGAGAGTCCGGCCCTGACAAACGGTTCCGGCGCAGCCGCTATTTTCTCGGCGGGCATTGGCTGCTTTGTTCTGGCAGTCCTGGCCATCCTCGCTGACAAATCTGCACTCGTTCAGCGCAGCCTTGTTTTCTACAAGCCAACGGGGCCTCTCTCAGGCGTAACCACTGTTGCCATTCTTGTTTGGCTGGTTACTTGGGGCATATTGGAGTGGAATTGGCGGAAAAAGACAGTTCCTGCAGGGCGTATTAGCGCGCTTGCTCTCGCACTGCTGGTTCTGAGCCTCGTGCTGACATTTCCGCCCGTTGGTGACCTGTTCTGATTGATGTCTTTCTTCTAGGCAGGTCAGGTTCGCTACAACGAACATTCCTTGCGCCGCGCCCTGCGTGCTCATCCGCACTTACACTGAAAATAGCGTGAAAACGTTCTTCGTTCAGAGTTTCGGTTGCCGCGCTTCGCAGGCCGATGGCGCCGCCATAGAAGCTTCGCTCGAGGAGCGCGGTTTCGCTGTGGCAGCCAACGCTAAATCCGCCGATCTCCTGATCCTGAACACTTGCACCGTCACGCATAGCGCTGATGTGGACGCGCGGCGTGTCGTTCGCGGTTTGCACCGCGATCATCCGGAGGCACAGATTCTGGTCACTGGCTGCTACGCCCAGCGCGCCCCGCACGAGCTGGCCGCCATGGACGGCGTGACCTGGGTGGTCGGCAACTCGTACAAGACCGCAATCCCTGAGATTGTTGCGGGCGCGAGCGAGGCATATCACGGCCAGATCCTCATCAGCGATATCGCGGCTCAGAAACAATTTTCGGCCGCTCCCGTGCGCGACGCGCGCGCGGATCGCACGCGTCCGAATCTCAAGGTGCAGGACGGCTGCAGTAATCGCTGTTCGTTCTGCATCATTCCGTCGGTCCGGGGCCGAAGCCGTAGTGCGCCGCTTCAGAGCGTAATCTCTCAGGTTCGTGACCTGGCCGAAAGCTATGCGGAAATCGTACTCAGTGGAATCAATCTAGGCCGCTGGGGACGGGATCTCGCGCCCGGCATGCGTTTCCCCGATCTTCTTCGCGCCATCTTGCATGAGACGGACGTGCAGCGCCTGCGCATCAGCTCGGTCGAACCTATGGATTGGAGCGAAGATTTGCTCGAGTTGGTAGCGCGCGAGCCGCGCATCGCCAAGCACGTGCATCTGCCGCTGCAGTCCGGCTCCGACGCCGTGTTGAAGCGCATGTTTCGCAAATACCGGACGCGCCATTACGCCACCCGCTTGGAAATCGCACGCCGGCTGATGCCGGATGCCGCCATCGGCGCTGACCTAATGACCGGCTTCCCGGGCGAGACCGCCGCCGAGTTCGACGAAACTCTTCGTTTCATTGGAGAACGGCCGTTTACCTATCTGCATGTCTTCACCTATTCCGAGCGCCCCGGCACACTCGCCGCCACATACGGCGATCCGGTACCCGTGCAAGTGCGCCATGAGCGTACCAGCCTCTTGCGCAATCTTTCCGATGGCAAGAACCTCGAATTCCGGCAGCGCATGACCGGCAAGACGCTCTCCGCCGTAACACTCCAAGAGCGCGGATTCGCGCTGAGCACAAATTTCCTAAAAGTGGAGACGGCAACCGTGCGCGAGCCGAATCGGATTGTCGATTTAAAGATTAGCGGTCTCCGCCAGGACGGGCTCCGGGAGCAAGGCTTGTTGCCGATTCTCTAGCGCTTGTAGCCGAATTTTTGCAGCAGCTCGATGCGCGCTTTCGCATGCGTCTCAGTCTCAACGCCCTTCGGTGAGCTGCCATCGACCACGCCGAGAATGCCGCGCCCCTGTTCCGTTTCGGCTACGATCGCTTCTGCCGGATTTGCGGTCGCGCAATAGATGTTGGCGACTTCAGGCACCGCCTGGATGCGTCCCAGCACATTGATGGGAAATCCTTCTCGCAACGCGACGACGAAGATGTGGCCAGCGCCGATAGCGGTCGCATTCTGAACGGCGTTTTGCTTCAAGTCCTCATCATTGCCGTCGACGCGTGTCAGGCAGTCGCCAGAAGCTTCGTTGAATGCGATGCCGAATTTCAGATGCGGCGAAGTGTTCACCATGGCCTCGTAGATATCTTCCACGGTCTTGATGAAGTGACTCTGCCCGACGATGAGGTTTCCTTTCTCGGGGATGGTCAAACGGATCGCTTTCAGTTCCATGTGGTCAGCATAGCGACCGCCCTTCCTATAATTGCGATTGACGGCGCAGCCGTCAATAAACGGCAATGCCCAAACCGATCAGTGACGCCAGCCTGCTCGAACATATTCGCAAACTTCCGCATGCGCGCGCGACTTACAAGCAGCTCGTCAAGGAGCTGCGCCTCGCCGGCGAAGAACGCGACGATCTCGAAAATGCGCTCGACCGGCTTTCAGAAAAAGGCGTGCTGGTAGAGCTGCGCTCCGGGCATTACGCTACGACAGCTGGCAGTCGCGAATATGCCGCCGGCCGGCTCTCCATTCATCGCGATGGCTTCGGCTTTCTGATTCCCGATGCGCCCCTCGAAGGTATCCAGGGCGATATCTTTCTTCCGCCCGGCGAAGCCTCGAAAGCCATGCATGGCGACCGAGCGCTCGTACACATCACGCGCATCGCCAACGAAGGCAGGGCAGAGGGCGAGATCATTCGCATACTCCGCCGCGCGCACGAAACGGTGGTCGGCGAGTTCCGCATCCTGAAACGAGGCAACTTCGTGCGGCCAGCCGACGACCGCCTGCAGCAGTGGATTGAGATCCCGATCGGGATGGAGATCCCGCCGCCTCGTGCTTCTGCGGATCGCGTCGGCGCCGCGCCGCTCGAGATCAAGTCCGTCGAAGACCTCGACGGCATGATCGTCAACGTCGAGCTACTCGAGTTTCCGGAAGACAGCGACGCAGGCGTCGGGCGAGTGCTCGAAGTCCTGGGCTATCCCGACGATTTCGGCGTGGACGTCGAAATCATTATCCGCAAACACCATCTGCCACACGAATTTCCGCCGGAGGTCATCGAGCAGGCTCGCTCCATGCCTCACGGCAGCGATCCCCGCGAGCTGAGCGGCCGGCGCGATTTCAGAGAACTCGACATCGTCACCATGGACGGCGAAACCGCGCGCGACTTCGACGACGCCGTCTGGGTGGAGCGGCTGGCCAATGGCCATTTCGCGCTCCAAGTACATATCGCCGACGTCAGCCACTATGTCCAGCCCGGCACGCCGATCGACACGGAAGCACTGCTGCGCGGTACCAGCGTCTATTTCCCGGACCGCGCCGTGCCCATGCTCCCGGTCGAACTCTCGACCGATATCTGCTCCCTGCGCCCACACGAGGACCGGCTGGTATTGTCTGCGCTTCTCGAGATCGATCGACAGGGCGACATCGTCGCGCAGGAGTTCACCCGCGGCGTGATTTGCAGCGCCGAGCGCATGACCTACACCAACGTCTTTCGCGTTCTCGAAGGCGACGCGGCCTTGCGCGAGCGCTATCGCAAACTCGTAGACCGATTCGAGTTGATGCGTGAGCTGGCGTTGCTGTTGAACCGCAAGCGCACCCGCCGCGGTTCTATCGATTTCGATATGCCTGAGACCAATATCGAACTGGACATGTCGGGCCAGATGATCGGCGTCACCCGCGCCGAGCGCAATATCGCGCACCGGATCATCGAGGAGTTCATGCTGGCAGCCAACGAAGCCGTCGCGGGGCATCTGGAATCGGCCGCTGTCCCCACCCTCTACCGCATCCACGAAAAGCCCGACGCCAAGCGCGTCATGGACTTCGAAGAAATCGCGACCCACTTCGGCTATTCGCTGGGAATCGGAGCGCTGCCCGTCAAGCGCTTCGCCGTGCAAACGCGCCAGCGCGACGGCCGTAAGACACGCCGCGACGTCGTGCTCCCCCGCGAAGATTTTTCAATTTCCTCCCGCAATTATCAGCGGCTGATTGCAAAAATCGCGGGCAAACCCGAAGAGCGCATCCTGAGCTATTTGATGCTCCGTTCGTTGAAGCAAGCGCGCTACAGCAACCTTAACGAAGGGCACTTCGCCCTGGCCGCCGCGGCCTATACGCACTTCACCTCGCCCATCCGCCGCTACCCGGATCTGATCGTACATCGCATCCTGGCCCATCATCTCGCCACCGGCCAATCGCTACTTGAAGAGAGTCTCTTGCGCGAGCTGGGCGACGACACCTCTCTCACCGAGCGCCGCGCCGCCGAAGCCGAACGCGAGCTCATCGAATGGAAGAAAGTCAGATTCATGGAGGACCGCGTGGGCGACGAGTTCGATGCGCTCATCATCAGCACCACCAAGTTCGGCTTCTTCGTGGAGCTGACCGAGCTCTTCGTCGAAGGCCTGGTGCCGATCGAAAGCTTGCCCGGCGATCGTTTTCTCTATCACGAAAACGGCCGAAAAATTATCGGCGTGCGCAGCCGCAAGATGTTCTCGATCGGTGACCGGCTGCAAGTGCGCCTCGATCACGTAGACGCGGTGGAGAAAAAACTGCAATTCGCAGTAGCCGGAGAAAACGCCCGCCCGGGCCGGCCAAAACGCCGGGTGCGCTAGTCGAGCACGCGCACAAACTCCGCAATCACCTGGTACTTGCCTTCTTCTTCGTCCAAGTCCCACGAAGGGTAGGCCGGATTCAGGCTCTCCAACCGGATGCGCGTCTGCAGGAAGCCGTCTTCGCTCGTCTTCTTCTCGCTGCGGTAGCGCTTCACAGTGTACTGATTCTCGTCCGCCAGCTCCGAATTCCGGACCAGCACCAAACGTCCCGTCCGCGAACCCACTACGTTGCGCCGAAACACGCACAAACTGCCGTCCGGAATCTTTGGCTCCATCGAATGGCCCTGGATGCGCGCGATGAACATATCGTCGTCCAGATGCAGATCCGGCGGAGTCTCCATCCATTCCTCGGCCTGAATGTCTTCAGGGTTGGTAAGAAACGGACCGGCCGCAACCGCCAGGGAATAGCGCGGCAGATGCGTGCGGAAGCGCAGCACCCGCGCCGGCACATGCTCGCGGTAGAGTTCACCCAGCTTCTTATCGAAATCGCGAACGCTGACTGCTTCGCGCCCGCTCACCCGAATCGATTGCGACAGCGCGCCCTCCAAATACTCGAGCACCGCCGCGCCGCCGCCTTCGCGCGATTTTGCGAGCAAGTCGTCTTCGAGCTCCGCCAGCACCTCGGCATCCTCTTCGTTTGCCAGCGTCTCCCAGTCCCGCCGCAAGCGCACGTACAAGGTGTCGCTTTCCGCATCCCGCAGCAAGATTCCGATCGGCTCTACCGCTCGGCCCGGCAAAGCGGCTTCGAGCAGCGAAAATTCTCCCTGCTTGAGCGCGTAATCGCGAAAGCTGACGACCCGAGCACTCACACCCATCTCCACTCAACAGCTTATCGTCTCTTCGCGCCCCTCCCTAGACCCTAGCCCGTTACGGCGTAGCCGCGTAGTACCCTTTGCGCGCCCGCACGTGCACGTTCCCCAGGTCCACCACTACCTTGACGTTTCGGTACGCTTTAGACGTCTGATTGTCGGAGACATAGCGAATGATGTATTGCGTGGTCACTTCTCCCGCAATATCCGCCACGGCGTGGTACATCTTGCCATCCACCACCGACCGGTAAGCGCCGGTCCCCACGGTCAGCGCGTAATTGCCGTCGTCCGAGGGCTTGGAAAGATATCCGTCCGTGTCCTTGTAAACATCGCCCAGCGGGTAGACCACGCGCCCGCCGGTTTCCTGGGCAAGGCGCACCAGGTTGTCGTCACTCTCGTTCGTAAATCCGAACGCCTGCGTGCTGATGCAATAGATCGTCACCAGGTTTCTCTGCGCCAGCTCGACTACCTGCGACAGCGAGTGCTTGCTCGCATTGTCGTGCCCGTCGCCGATAATCACAATCACGCGCCGCGGCTCGATCGGTTCCCCCTGCACCAGCTTGCGGCTGGTGCACGCCAGGAAGATAGCGTCGTACAGCGCGGAGCCGCCGCCCGGCTTCAGGGCCCGAATCTTCTGAACAATCGGCTCGGGATCGCTCGTGGTGTTGACCGCCACCTCGGCATCTTGCGCATAATCGATCAGGTAGCCCGAGTATTTCGGATCTCCCGTCAGCAGATTTTGCACCAGTTCCTCGCTGGCGTCTTGAAAATTCTTCCAATGGATGCGGCTTGCCGTACTTAGGTCGAGTATGAAGCCGATCACCACCGGCTGGCTGCGCTCGCGCGTAAAATAGCGGATCGCCTGCGGCTTATTCTCTTCGAAGATGTGAAAATCTTTTTCATCGAGATCGGAGACAAAGCGCCCCTTTTCGTCGGTGACCGTCACCGGCACAATGACTTCGTTCACCTGAACGCGAATGGCATTGTTATCTTTCTTGTCGTTGGCAGCCGTGTCTCCCGGGGCGGCGACCATTGGCGGCGCGGCCGGAACCGTAATCGTCGCCTGGCTACTACCTGGCGGGGAGGAACTGTTCGTGCTGCTGCTCGAGCTCTGTGGCGTCGCCTTCGGTGGGGGCGCGTTCTGTTGCGCCGCGACGGCTTGAAGCAGCAGGAGTGCCGCACCAACGCCAGCCGCAGCGATCGCGGGCTTACGAAACTGCATGTGGGGATGGCCTAGCTTGAATTATACCGAGCCCTCGCTCAGCGAGAACGCCCGACTGTAGAAGTCATAGCCGATTCAAAGCGGCTGCCGGTCAGTTAGACGGCTTGGTAGTCGAGTAAAGTCCGGTGAGGCTCGCGCTCGCCAGGATGTGGCGGCATTTTCCCGCCTCAATGAGCGCTTGGTACAGCGTCTCGGCATTGGCAGGGAAATTAGCCGAGCTTGGCAAATCCAACTCGGTATCGAGCGCATAGACGGTGAAGACGTAATGGTGAACGAACGGCTCAACATTGGCGGGAGGACACGGGCCATCGTACTCGGCGCCCACATAGAAGTCATTCACGATCTGCGCCCCGTAGGAGCTTCCTGCCACGCCGGCATTCATCGGCAGCCCGGCGACGTCTCCCGAAATGTTGTACATGCCCCAGTGCGTAAACGCCGCTGTGGCGTCATACAGAGTCACGACGAAACTCCGCGTGCCCGGCGGCGTGCCGCTCCAGGACAGCTCCGGCGATTTGTTCCCGCCCGGCGCTCCGTTGATCGAGCAGCTATTCTTCCCATTCACGACGATGTTGTTGATCGTGATGATCGGCAGGATGCTGTCGTTGCGAAACGTTGTGCTGTGCAATTGGAATCGCTTGTCGTTTGAGCCTTCATCTTGCGCAAACGCCCCAGCGGCGAGGATTCCAATTGCGATGCTCAGCGCCGCGAGCAGGCGAAGGGTATATGTTGACCTCATGTTTCCTCCTAGGCTTCTGTAAAGCGAAGTTAGTATATATCTATTTCGCGAAAGCTTTTTGACCCGGAGACCCACCCCGCCAACTTGACGCATCGAGCAACGCCCCTTGCTTTCGCGCCCGCCCGCAGCTATAGTAATCATATCCGGCACTTGCTCGTCCAGCCTATGCGTATCCATACGACCTCAGCCGAAGACCCGCGGATTACCGCCACGAGTCTTATTCCGGAAGCTGCGGCCTTTGTGATCGCGTAAGCTTCCCGATTTCCCCAAGCTATAAACTTCGCGCTCTATTAGCGCGAACTGGAGCTATTTATGCAAGCAGAAGTGTCAACCCAGCCCAATGCAGGCGTTTGGCGGACCATCACCGAGGCAATCAAAGGAACGCACCAGGACTTCACACAAGTCTCCATCAGCCGCGCTGTTTTTCTGCTCGCGATTCCCATGGTTCTGGAGATGCTCATGGAGTCGCTTTTTGCCCTGGTGGATGTGTTTTGGGTGTCGCGCCTCGGCGCAAATGCCATCGCCACCGTCGGCCTCACCGAATCCATGCTGACGCTCGTCTTTTCGGTTGCACTCGGCGTCAGCCTCTCGACCACGGCTATGGTCGCACGGCGCACCGGCGAAAAGGACCCGGAAGGCGCCGCGACCGCAGCCATGCAATCCATCTTTCTAGGTATTGGAATCGCAGTCGCCATCGGCATTCCCGCCGTGATTTTCGCGCATCAATTACTCAATCTCATGGGCGCGGATAGAATGCTCATCGCGGGCGGTCATCGCTACACCGAAATTGTATTCGGCGGAACGGCCGTGGTCATTCTGCTCTTCCTGAACAACGCCATATTCAGGGGTGCGGGAGACGCGTCGATAGCCATGCGCGTCCTGTGGGTCGCGAATCTCATCAACCTGCTGCTCGATCCCTGCTTCATCTTCGGTCTGGGGCCATTCCCCAAGCTCGGTGTGACGGGAGCCGCCGTCGCTACGCTGATCGGCCGCTCCTGCGGCGTTGTGTATCAGTTCTGGATGCTCACCAATGGACGAGCGCGCGTGCGTATCGCCGCGCGGCATCTGCGCGTTGTGCCCCAGGTCATGGAATCGCTCGTTCGCGTATCTTCAACCGGCGTTCTCCAATTCTTGATTGCACACACTAGCTGGCTCGTGCTGGTTCGCTTCATCAGTACCTTTGGCAGCCTCGCGGTAGCCGGTTACACCATCGGTATCCGGATTTTCATGTTCGTCATTCTTCCCTCCTGGGGATTAAGCGGAGCTGCCGCCACCATGGTCGGCCAGAACCTCGGAGCGAAGAAGCCCGAACGCGCGCAACGCGCCGTGTATGTCACCGCCGGATACAATGCCGTTTATCTGGTAACTATCGCGCTTCTGCTGATCTTCGCACCACACGCCATCGTTTCCTTCTTTTCGGCCGATCCCGTGGTCTCCGCCTTTGCAGCCGATTGTCTCCGCATCATCGGCTACGGCAATCTCACTTATGCGTTCGGCATGGTCATGGTGCAGGCATTTAACGGGGCTGGCGACACTATCACGCCTACCGTGATCAACGTCGTTAGCTTCTGGCTCTGCGAAATTCCGCTGGCGTGGTTCTTGGCGAATCGCACGTCGCTGGGCGTCGACGGGGTGTTTGCGGCGATCCCCGTTTCAAATACCGTCATGACGGTCATCAGTCTCATTGTGTTCGCCCGCGGCACTTGGAAGTTGCGCCGTATCTAATCGCCATGCAGGTCCGCAAAACTGCTCGCGAAGGGGAGTTATTTCGACGGTACAGCGGGCTTCGGATTCGCCGTTTCCTTATCCAGCAGCTCTTTCTTCCTTTGGTCGAACTTAGGCCGATTCTCTAAATCGCGCTCTCGATCAAAATACTCGTGCCCGTCGATCCATACTTTCAGCGCCTTGGAGTAATTCGATAACGGATGCTGGTCGAACAGCACTAAGTCGGCCGACTTACCCACTTCAATCGAGCCCACCTGGTCATCGATTCCTAATTGCTTCGCGGGATTGATGGTCACCAACGCCAGCGCTTGATCCTCGGTGAGATCTCCATAGCGCATGCTCTTCGCCGCCTCCAGATTCAAGTGCCGCTGCAACTCGTCGGAATCCGAATTCACCGAAACGACAACCCCGTGACGCATCATGATGGCGACGTTATACGGCGTGGCGTCGTAGGCCTCAATCTTGTACGACCACCAATCGCTGAAGGTGGACGCACCGGCGCCGTGCTCGGCAATCTCTTTCGCGACCTTGTACCCTTCCAGCGCATGTTGCAGCGTGCGGATCTTGAAACCCATCTCATCCGCCACCCGCAGCAGCATCAAAATTTCGTCGGACCGGTAGCAGTGCGCGTGCACATAGCGCTTCCCCTCGAGCACCTCTACCAGCGGCTCCAGACGCAGATCCCGGCGCGGTGGAATCGGATGTTCGCCGCGCGCGACGCGCTCGTTATACTCTTTCCACTCGGCCTGATAATTCTTGGCTTCGGTGAAGCTTTCCCGAATCACTTCTTCCACACCCATGCGAGTGCCCGGATAACGCCGCTCCACTGGAGCTGCGCTGAAGAAGCTGCCCGGATAGCCTTGCCGCTTTGGATTCTCGCCCAGCGCAAACTTGATGCCCGGCTTGGCGCCTTGCATGATCATTTCCTGCGCGCTCTTGCCCCAGCGCAGCTTGACCACGATGGTCTGGCCGCCGATCGCGTTTGCGCTGCCGTGCAATACGTTCGAAATCGTCAGCCCGCCCGCCAACCCGCGATAGATATTGATGTCGGTCGGATCGATTACGTCTTTGATGTTCACCATGGACGAATCCGAAACTGTTCCCTCGTTGACACCGCCTTCAATCGCGGTATGCGAATGGCAGTCGATGATGCCCGGCATCAGGTATTTGCCGGTCGCATCCACAACCGTCGCGTCCGCGGGTGCGCTGACATTCTTGCCGATCGCGGCAATCTTTCCGTTCTCGATCAGAACGCTCCCGTTCTCGATCGTTCCCTTGGTAACCGTCAGCACCGTAGCGTTTCGGATCAGAGTGGTCTGCGCGCAGGCGCATGCGGCCAGTAGCGCCAGCAAACAGCCGATCGAAATTCCGCGTCGCATCAGTTCGTGTCTCCTTCCGCAGCGGCTGGTTTTTGTTCGCGTTCTTTGTTGGCTGGCGGCTTCTGCAAGTCTTTCGAAGGCTCAAACTCCGTGCCATCCACAAACAAATACTCCACCGTCGTCTTATCCTCGAACGCATCCCCTTTCATGACCACCAGGTTCGCAATCTTCCCCTTTTCAATGCTTCCTAACCGGTCCGACACGCCGTAGATCTGTGCCGCGCTCAACGTCAGGGCGCGGATCGCGTCTGCCCGCGACAGTCCCGCATCCACGGCCTTCTTCACTGCCTTTTTCAAATCCGGCGCTGTATCTAAGCCATCTGAGTAAAACGCAAACGATACGCCCGCCTTCGCCAGCATGCCGGGAACCGCGGGCGCCTGCTGACGCATCGACAAATCGCGATAATTCGGGATGTCGCTCGGGTCCGCATCCTTCGGCTTCTCTGGCCACTTCAAACTGATCAGTGCCGGTACCTTCGCCTGCTTCAGCTCGTCCACGCGCTTGTATGCTTCGTGCAGCCCATACAGAACGAACGGATGTTTCAGTTCACGTCCGAGACTGAGAATCCGGTCGATCTGCTGCTCTTCGTCGGCCGGCAGCAACAGCCGCGGCGACTCGGCCAAACCCTCGAGATCGTGATCGTACTCCAGCCTGCGATTCCCTGCCGGATGCGCTTCATACATCTGCTGCGCCTCCTTGTACTGATTCAGGTCGAGGAATAACTGCCTGACATACGCAATGTTGCCCATCAGCGAATTGGGAAAGCCGGAACGCCCGAAGCCGCTGACGCGAAACAGGATCTGCTGCCCTATGGGCTGCGCGACCACCATGTCGCGTCCACGCGCACCGGCCAGATCGATCATCGCGCCCAGGCCTTCGAAAATACCTTGGTTGGGAAACGTGGCTGCGGTGGTGAACCCGGCGGCGCGCGCCGCTGCCAGCCGTTGATCGCTCGGCGTCACCATATCCGCTGCCCGCTCGAACGAATGATTCTGCGGCCGGTCTTCCGGTCCATGCCTGGGAGGTTCTTCGGATGCACTCGGCGTGGCGGCCGGTTTGGGAGCAGGCGTCGGCGCTACACCTGCTGCGGTTCTCGCTGGTGTCGCCGCGGCGCCTGGTATGCCCCAGGTGCTTAAGCCGTCGATAAATCCCGGGTACACTGTTAGGCCGGTTCCATCGATCACCCAGGCATCGGCTGGAATCGCGAGATTCGGCCCCACATCCTGGATCAAGCCGTCGCGCAACAGCACCGTCGCCTTCGGAAGATCTGCGCCGCTCACCGTCACCACGTGCGCATCCTTGATCGCGATCGCGGACGGAACTTCCGCCACGGCCATTACTGCGACAATCAATACCAATCCACTCGTTCTGAGTCCTTGTTTCATCGAATCCATCGTCCAGTCACAAGCCCGGCAAATTTCCTCATTCTTACACACTGCGCCTCATCCTCTGCGAAGGCAATCACTTGCCGCGCCGGGATTGGCCATTCGGGCGATCCAAAGCTTTGGTCTCGGCTGCGCTGCTGCTACCTTGCTGCCATGAAATCGAACGATCGTCAAAATGGCTCCATCACCGAGCCTCTCTTGAAAGACCTGATGGATCGCGACAAGGCGAATTCAAAAATCAATGATTCCGGTCCCTCTGTGGGATCGAAACCTCTGCAGCCGCCCGCTCTGTATGAAGATGCGGGCGAAGGCTATAACTCGGACTTCACATTCCCGCAGGAGTAACTTGGTGGGGCAGGCCTAAAGCCGCCCCGTCTTCTTTTTTTAGTATTCGCTAAACTTGATGCTTCAAGCGAGTGCCGACCAGCAGGACCACCAAAACCACCTACAGCGACGCCGGCGTCCATATCGCTGAAGCCAACCGCGCCGTCTCTCTGATCAAACGCACGGTTTCGAAAACTTTTACGCCCGAAGTGTTGACCTCCATCGGCAGCTTCGGCGCCGGATTTTCTCTGAAAGGCTGGCGCGACCCCGTGCTTATCAGTTCCGCCGATGGCGTCGGCACCAAGCTAAAAATTGCTTTCGCGACGGGCCGTCACGACACCATCGGTGAAGATCTCGTCAATCACTGCGTGAACGACATCGCCGTCCAAGGCGCCAAGCCGCTCTTCTTCCTCGATTACTTCGCGGTGGGAAAACTGGATGCGAAGATCTGCGGCCGCGTTGTCGAAGGGCTCGCGCGCGCTTGCGTCAAGAACGGCTGCGCGCTCATCGGCGGAGAAACCGCGGAGATGCCGGGCATGTACGCGTCCGGCGAATACGATCTCGCGGGTTTCATCGTCGGCGCGGTCGAGCGCAAGCGCATGATCACCGGCGCCACCATCGAGCCTGGCGACCTGCTCCTCGGTCTACCCTCCCACGGCCTGCATACCAACGGATATTCGCTCGCCCGCAAAATCCTGTTCGAAATCGCAGGCCACGAGTTGGACGCCCGCCTACCCGATCTCTCCGCCACGCTCGCCCAAGAGCTCCTCAAAATCCATCGTTCTTATCTTGGCCCCATCCAGGCCCTCCACCAAGCCAAGCTCCTCAAGGGCGCCGCCCACATTACCGGCGGCGGACTTACCGACAACGTTCCCCGCATGCTGCCTCGCCACTGTTCGGCCGAAATCGATCCCCATTCCTGGCCCAAGCAGCCAATCTTCAATCTGCTGAAGCAGCTCGGCAACATCCCGGAAGAGGATTTTCGCCAAACCTTCAATCTCGGCATCGGTCTGGTCCTTGCCGTGCCCGCCAAGAGAATTGGCTTCGTTTCGCAAGTTCTCAAGAAGCTGCACGAGCCGTTCCATCAAATCGGCCGCGTCGTCCAAACCCGATCCAACACGCCGAAGGTCATTTATTTGTGAGCGGGCGGCGGCTCGGCATTCTGCTTTCCGGACGGGGCTCCAACTTCGAAGCGATTGCCCGCAACGTGCAAAACGGCCGCCTTGAAGCTGAAATTGGCTTCGTTTTTTCAAACAAACCCAACGCACTCGGCCTCGCGCGCGCCCGGGAACTAGGCCTGCCTTGCGGCGTCATCGAGTCGGCCGGTCTCGAACGTACCGCCTTCGACTCGCAAGTTGCTGATTTGCTTCATCAAAACAAAATCGACCTCGTCTGTTTGGCAGGATACATGCGGCTTTTGAGCGGACAGTTCGTTCGGCAATTTCCCCATCGCATCCTCAATATCCATCCCTCGCTGCTTCCCGCTTTCCCCGGACTTGATGCCCAATACCAAGCGCTTACACACGGGGTGAAGGTGACCGGATGCACAGTCCACTTCGTGGACGAACACCTCGATAGCGGGCCGATCCTGCTCCAGTCCGCCGTCCCTGTCCTCGACGGCGACTCGCTCGAGACGCTATCGTCTCGAATTCTGGCCGAAGAGCACAAAATTTATTCCGAAGCGATCTCTTGGGTCCTCAAAGGCAACTATCGTATTGAGGGCCGCCGAGTCATTGAGACCTGAAATGCAAAACCAGATGTTGAAACGCGCGCTATCAATCGTCGCCGCTATTGTCGTGATAGTTTTCTGCTTCTTTTGGTTCTCGGGCAAGCACGTGAACCTGAAGCTCGCCAAACCCGTGCCTGCCATTGGCACCGAAACGCCCATTCGGGTTGAGGCCGATTCTCCCGATGGGGTCAAATCTTTCTCCGCTTCCGTCGAACAAGATGGGCAGACCGCGACTGTTTACAAGGACAAAACGCGCTCCAAACAGTCCAGCCGCATCTACAGCTTCAACGCGGGTAAGAAAGAAGCGGCTTTCCTGAAAGAGGGTCCGGCGAAGCTGATTCTCAAAGCGAAATCGAACGATTTCCGCGGCGCCACCACCACGCTCGCCCAAGACATTCAGATTGTTCTTCGTCCGCCCTCAATCGTCGCCGATGGCCGCCAGCATTACATCAACCAAGGCGGAGCGGAGTTGGTAGTGCTCGATTTAGGCGGCAACTGGACAGATGCCGGCGTTCGGGTGGCCAACTATACTTCCGGAACATTTCCCATGCCCGGCGAGCCGGACTCGAGCAATCATCGCTTCTCGCTCTTTGCGTTTCCCTGGGATGTCTCGCCGCAAACGGTCCCGCTAGCGTTTGTGCGCAACGCCGCCGGCACTGAAGTGACAACGACCTTCTGGACCAAAGTATTCCCGAAGAAGTTTCGCGAGAGCAATATCGAACTGACTGACCGGGAGCTGCAGAAAGTAGTCGGCGAACTGGACCCCGAAGGCTCCGGCAGCCTGATCGATCGCTTTGTAAAGATCAATCGCGAGATGCGCCGTGCGAATGCCCAGACCATCTACGATCTGCGCAACAATACCGAGAAGCGCATTCTGTGGTCGGGTCCGTTCATTCCGGTGAAGGGCGCGCGAGAGTCTTACTTCGCCGATCGCCGCAGTTACTTCTATAACGGCCGTAAGGTCGATGAGCAGGTGCACCTGGGCTACGACCTGGCGCAGACGACCAACATGCCAGTGAAAGCGGCTAATTCAGGAAAGGTCATTTATGCGGATCGCCTCGGCATCTACGGCAACTGCGTCATCCTAGACCACGGCTATTCGCTCGAAAGCCTCTACGGTCACATGAGCCGCATCCTTGTCAAGGTAGGAGACATGGTGCAGAAGGAGCAGCAGATCGGCATCAGCGGCTCAACCGGGATGGCTTTCGGCGATCACGTGCACTTCAGCATGCTGGTTTCGGGCAACCAGGTTGACCCCAAAGAATGGTGGGACGAGCACTGGATTCACGATCGCATCTTAAGCAAAATCGGCGCTCCAGGGAGCGCCGAAGATCCTCATGCCGATGCGAACACTACCAGCGCCCCCGCGCCACCGAAACATAAAAAGCGGCGCAAGGGTTAGGTTCGCCTCCGAATACGTCTTTTACTTTTTCTCGTCGCCGCCTTCGGCTTCTTCACTGCCTGTCCGCAAGGCTTTGAGCCGCTCTTCGCGCCTGGCCGCGCGGTCAGCCGCGCGCTTCACTAACTCGGAACCCACCAACTCGAGCTTGGCGGTCTCCGCTCCGTCGCCTTGGCGCCAGCCGAGCCTCACGATGCGCGTGTAACCGCCATTTCGCTGGTTAAAGCGCGGCCCAAGCTTGTCGAAGAGCTTCTCAACCGCTTCCTTCTTCGTCAGAAAGGCCGCTGCCTGCCGGCGCGAGTGCAGGTTGTCTTCCTTGGCCAGCGTGATCATTTTTTCAACCAGCGGCCGCGCTGCCTTTGCCTTCGGAACGGTCGTCGTGATCCGCTCTTCTTCGATGACATTCGTTACCAGGCCGCGCAACAGCGCGCGTCTTGCACTGAGGTCGCGCTTGAGCTTGACTCCGGCTTTGCGGTGCCGCATGAGCTATTCCTCGATTCCCGCGTAGTTGTCGTAGCCGTGGTCGGAAATCGGCGCCGGCGCTGTGCCGCCCACCAGCCGGCCCTGCGAATCGAACTTCATGCCGAACGAAAGGCCGAGCCCGTTGAGAATCTCCTTGATTTCGTTCAGTGACTTTCGGCCGAAGTTCTTGGTCCGCAGCATCTCGGATTCGCTCTTCTGCACCAGGTCGCCGATGGTTTGGATATTGGCGTTCTTGAGACAGTTGTAGGAACGAACGCTGAGCTCCAGCTCTTCGACCGAGCGGTTCAGCACTTCGTTCATCTGGTTCATGGCGCGCTCGGTCGGCTCTTCGGCGATTTCCGGCGTTTCTTCGAAGTTGATGAAGATCGTCATGTGATCTTTGAGCAGCTTGGCAGCTTGGCCCACCGCGTCCTGCGGCGAGATAGCGCCGTTCGTCCAAACTTCGACGTTCAGCTTGTCGTAGTCGGTGTTCTGGCCGAGACGGGCAGCCTCGACCGTGTAGTTGACCTTGCGAACCGGCGAATGGACCGAATCGATCGGGATGTAGCCGATCGGCAGATCCTCGTCATAATTGCGGTCCGCGGACACGTAGCCGCGGCCGCTCTTGATTCGCATCTCGACATTCAGCTTGCCGCCTTCGCCGACAGTCGCGATATGCAGGTTGCGATCGAGTACCTCGACATCCTGATCGGTCTCGATCTGGCTGCTCATCACTTCACCCGGCGCTTCCACGTGCAGGCGAGCGATGCGCGTGCCTTCGCCTGACATTTTGAACGGAACTTGCTTCAGGTTGAGGATGATGTCGGTGGCGTCTTCGACCACGCCCGGAATCGGGCTGAACTCGTGCGACACGCCATCGATGCGGACGCCGGTAATAGCGGCTCCTTCAATCGAGCTCAGCAACACGCGCCGCAGCCCGGTGCCGATGGTGGATCCGAATCCACGTTCGAAAGGCTGTGCGGTGAATTGACCGTAGCGCTCGGTGAGCGACTCGGTATTGGCAACTAAACGCTTGGGCTTCTGGAATCCTTTAAACATAGTTTCTTTATCTCGATTCTTCGTCGATTCTCGAAGCCTTACTTCGAATACAGCTCGACGATGAGCTGTTCGTTCAACTGAATCTGCACCAACTCTTCGCGCTTGGGTTCCTGCAAAATTCGCCCGCGAAGCGCATCCCGGTCTACTTCCAGCCACGACGGGCTCGGAGTGTGGGCGGTAGCGTCGCGCGCGGAGAGAATGCTCGTGTTGTTGCGGCTGCTCTCGCGAATCTCTACGACGTCGCCGGTCTTCACTGTGTAGGACGGGATGTTCACTTTTCGGCTATTCACCGTCACATGGCCGTGCCGCACGACCTGACGGCCTTGAGCGCGGCTGGTCGCCAAGCCCATACGGTAAACGACGTTGTCCAGGCGCTTTTCGAGCATTCCTAACATCTGTTCGCCGGTGATACCTTTTTGATTCACGGCTTTCTCATAGAGATTCCGGAATTGGCCTTCGAGAATGCGGTAGTAGCGCCGCGCCTTCTGCTTCTCGCGAAGTTGCAGGCCGTAACCGACCACCTTCGACTTCTTGTCTTTCCCGTGCTGGCCAGGGGCGAAGTTGCGCTTCTCGATGGCGCACTTTTCGGTGTGACAACGCTCGCCTTTCAGAAAGAGCTTCATGCCCTCGCGACGGCAGAGCCGGCACACCGGGCCGATATAACGTGCCAAATTAACGACCTCCCAAACTGACTTCTTTTCGTTAGGTGCGGTTTACAGCCTGGAGGGCCTTCGTCCCGCTTAAATTTCACTTGCCAGGGGCAGGGAAGCTGCCCATGAACTTACACTCGCCGCTTCTTCGGCGGCCGGCAGCCGTTGTGCGGAATCGGCGTAACGTCTTTAATCGACCGCACTTCGATACCCGCGGTCGACAGCGCGCGCACCGCCGATTCGCGTCCCGATCCGGGACCTGCTACTCGAACCTCAACCGTCCGCAGCCCGGTTTCTTTCGCTTTATTAGCAGCCGTGAGCGAGGCCTGCTGAGCGGCGAACGGCGTGCCCTTACGCGACCCGCGGAATCCAAGAGAGCCCGAGCTCGACCAAGCCAGCACATTGCCGAGCGGGTCCGTGAAGGTCACGATCGTGTTGTTGAACGAGGCCTGAATGTGCACCGTCCCGAATGGAACGTTCTTCCTTTCCTTCTTCTTGAAGCTCTTCTTCTTAGTAGACTTTGCAGGGGCCTTCGCCATTATGCTGTTCTCCGATTATGTCTCTGCTCTACGTCTTGGCTGCCGACTTCTTCTTGTTCGCGATGGTGCCCTTGCGCGGACCCTTGCGCGTGCGCGCATTGGTATGCGTGCGCTGGCCGCGCACCGGCAAGCCGCGGCGGTGCCGCAAGCCTCGATACGAGCCCATTTCCATCAGGCGCTTGACGTTCATCGAGACTTCCTTGCGCAGGTCGCCTTCAATGGCGCCCTCGCCCTCGATCAGATTGCGCAGGTGGTTCACTTCCTCTTCGGAAAGATCGCTCACCTTCTTGTCGGGATTAACGTTTGCCCGGTGCAGAAGCGACAAGGACCGCGTCCGCCCGATGCCGTAAATATAGGTCAGCCCGATAGCTGCCCGTTTCCTTGCTGGTAGATCAACGCCCGCAATACGCGCCATAAAATTCTCTTTTACTCCTGCAGATTCCCGCTTCCTATCCCTGCCGCTGCTTGTGTTTTGGATTCGTGCAGATCACCCGCACCACGCCGTGGCGATGGATCACCTTGCACTTGTCACACAGTTTCTTTACCGACGCCCGCACTTTCATTTGCAACTTAACCTTTCTTCACGGCCGCGTGAGCACCCAAGGACCGTTTTCGGTCACCGCCACCATATGTTCAAAGTGAGCCGAGTACGATCTATCTTTCGTCACCGCCGTCCACTTGTCACCCAACACCTTCGTATCAGGCTTGCCGGCATTCACCATTGGCTCTATGGCCAGAACCATGCCGGGCTTCAGGCGCGGATTCTCGCCGCGCCGGTCCACATAATTCGGGATCTGCGGCTCTTCGTGCAACGAGGTGCCGATCCCATGTCCCACAAAATCCCGAACCACTGAAAATCCGTTCGAAGTGACGTGCTTTTCTACCGTCCCGCAAATGTCGAACAACCGGTTGCCGTTGCGCACCCGGTCGATCGCCAGCTCCAGACTCTCTTGCGTCACCTTCAACAGCCGTTTCACCGAATCGTTCACTTCACCCACGGCGACGGTGATTGCCGAGTCGCCGAAATACCCATCCAATTGCACGCCAGTGTCCAACGAAATGATGTCGCCCGGCCTCAACTTCCGCTTGCCCGAGGGCATCCCATGCACCACTTCTTCATTCACCGAAGCACACAGCACATACGGGAACTTCGAATTCGACACCTGAGTCGAATAACCCTTGAAGGCCGGCTTCGCGCCCGCATCGGAGATCATCCTCTCGGTGGCAAATTCAAGATCCTGCGTGGTGACACCTTCCGCAACCATGTCTTTAAGCTGCTCGAGGATCTGATACACCAGCAAGCCGCTGCGCCGGAGCTTCTCCAACTCAACGGGACTTCTTCGCACAATCACGTGGTCACACTCGCTCGCGGATGGGCGGTCTTGTTAGCAATTGCGATCACTCCCGAAGATTGCAACAAGCTGCATACCTGCCCGGAAAGTTCCTCCGGCGCCGCACCCGCGCCATTGATTTCAAACATCGGAACACCCGCCTTACGGAAATAATCCAGTAGCGGGCGTGTCAGCGATTCATACTCGCTCAGACGCTGCCGGATCACCGGCTCGCTGTCATCCTCGCGCGTCACCAGGGCGGCCCCGTCCAGATCGCAGATACCCGGCACTTTAGGCGGATTCGTTTTCAGGCTGTAAAGGGTTCCGCAAACGGGGCATTGCCGCCGGCCGCTGAGGCGAGCTACGATTTTTTCGTAGTCAACCATCAAGTGTATCACGGCGGCCCGAAATCCGCTACGAGCCAGTAAGTCCATGAGGACACGGGCCTGGTTCAGGGTGCGCGGGTAGCCATCGAGGATCACGCCCATCCGGCAGTCCGGCTCGGCGAGTCTCTTTTCCACCAGCTCATTCACCCATTCATCCGGGACCAGCCTTCCCGCTTTCAGGAGCTTTTCAGAATCCTTCCCGATCCTGTCTTCGGCTTCGATGTGGCTCCGCAACATATCGCCGGTCGATATATGCGGGCCGTTCACGCAGTGCCGCAACAATTTCGCCTGGGTGCCCTTGCCTGAGCCAGGCGAACCGAACAGGATAATGGCCGGAGGCGAACTGCTGGTGTTCTCACTCAATCGGTTAAACAGTGCTGCTACGCCGCCCACGGATGCGCCCGGAGCGCGGCGTGAACCCTTCGTAATGGCGCATGATGAGCTGCGCCTCGATTTGATTGACGGTGTCCATTGCCACGCCGACCACGATCAGCAGCGAAGTGCCGCCGAAAAAAAAGTTTACGCCCAAGCCATACAGCAACCAGTGCGGGAACGTCCGATCGATGAAATCGCCTACAAACGGCAGCGCCTGCAGCTTAATGCCGGAAATCATGACCATCGGAATCAGCGACAAGATGGACAGGTAAAGGCCGCCGACTATGGTGATCTTGGAGAGGATCTTGTCCATATACTCGGCCGTATTGCGGCCCGGACGGATGCCCGGTATGAAGCCTCCGTACTTGCGCATGTTATCGGCTGCTTCATTCGGGTTGAAAATGATTGACACGTAGAAGAAGCAGAAAAAGATGATCAGGATAACGTAGGTCAAGTAGTAGAGCGGTTCGGAGCCACTCAAGGCGCTGAGCATGCTGCTCAGCCAGTGGCTGCTCTTCACAACTGGGAATTGAAGTGCGGTCTGCGGAAGCGCCAGCAGCGAAGAGGCGAAGATGATGGGAATCACGCCGCCCGCGTTAACCTTCAGCGGCAGGTGAGTGGATTGGCCGCCCATCATGCGCCGGCCAATGACGCGTTTCGCATATTGCACCGGAATGCGGCGCTCGCCCCGCTCGACCAATACGATGAAGGCCACCACGGCGACCATTACCGCCAAAATGATCAGCATCTGCAAGGGATTCCATTGATGCGTTACGAATGTGTTTTGGTAAATGCTCGAAACCGCACGCGGAAGTCCGACCACGATGCCGGTGAAGATGATTAGCGACATGCCGTTGCCGATGCCGCGGTCCGTAATCTGCTCGCCCAGCCACATGATGAACGCCGTTCCGGTAGTGAACGTCAGGCAGGTCATGAAGATGAACCCAAAGCCGGGATGCAGAACGAAGTTGCCGTCCGAATTCTGCAGCGCAAACGCGATGCCGATGGACTGAATAACGGCCAGTGCGACCGTCAGATAGCGCGTCCACTGTGTGATCTTGCGGCGCCCGAGCTCGCCTTCCTTCTGCAGCTTGTCGAGAGTCGGGACCACTACCGTCAGCAATTGCAGGATGATGGAGGCGGTGATATAGGGCGTAATGCCGAGCGCGAAAATGGTCATGCGGCGCAGCATGCCGCCGCTAAACAGGTCGAAATAGCCCAGGAATCCGCCACCGGCATTGCGCGTGAAGTACGTCTCGAACTTGTCGGTGTCGATGCCCGGCGTAGGAATGTAGGCGCCGATCCTGTAGACGGCCAACAAAGCCAACGTGAACAATACCCGTTTGCGCAGGTCGGGTATCCGAAACACATTGCCGAGAGCTTCTAAAAACTTGGTCATTTTGCTATCCGCGATCCGGCGGGAGGGAGTGGCTCTACTTGTCTCTTGCTTCCTTGTCTGCCGCTTCGGTTATCTTAGCCTGTTTTGCGATCGTCTCGGCTGTGCCACCGAGTTTTTGAATTTTTTCAAGTGCCGACCGCGAGTAAACGTGCGCATGCACTGTAATCTTCCGGGTCAACTCGCCGTTGCCTAAGACCTTCAACCCCGAATGCATCTTCTTAATGACGCCGCTGGCGACGAGCGACTCGGGCGTGAAGGTTTCGCCTTCCAGTTTCTCCAGCACGCCGAGATTGATGATTGCGTATTCCTTGTGAAAAATGTTGGTGAACCCGCGCTTGGGAAGGCGGCGGTGGAGCGGCATCTGGCCGCCCTCGAATCCACGCATCTTGCTGTACCCGGAGATGGACTTCGCACCCTTGGCGCCGCGCCCCGAATACTTTCCGCGGCCGCTGCCCATGCCCTGGCCGATGCGCTGCTTTTTCTGCTTCTGGCCCTTCGGAGGGCGCAAATTACTCAGGTTCATCGCTATTCCTTGACGATCTCGAGCAGGTGCGGCACCTTCGCCACCATGCCGCGGAAGCCCGGCGTATCCGGTCGCTCCACCACTCGGTTGATCTTGTGAAGCCCCAGCGACTTCACGATTTTCTTATGCTTTTCTGGTGTACAGATGGGGCTGCGCACCAGCTTGATTTTAATCTTTCCGTCCGCCATGGGGCTCCTGAAATGTCGGCACTCCTATAACTTCTCTATGGGCAGCCCGCGCATCTCTGCCACAGCGTTCTTGTCGCATAGCTGTTCGAGCGCGTTGATGGTCGCCTTCACCACGTTGTGGGCATTGTGCGAACCGATCGATTTGGTCAGCACGTTCGGAATCCCGACCGCCTGAATAACCGCGCGGACCGGACCGCCCGCGATAACGCCGGTTCCTTCCGGGGCCGGTTTCAACAGCACGAGACCGCTGCCGAAGCGTCCCAAAACAGGATGCCGGATGGTTGTTTCTAGGACGTGCACCTTGCGGAGATTCTTTTTGGCGGCTTCGATGCCCTTCTTAATAGCCGAGGGCACTTCTTTCGCCTTGCCCGTGCCGAACCCGACCACCTTCGCGCCGGGATCGCCCACCACCACCAGCGCGGAAAAACTCATGTTCTTGCCGCCCTTGACAACCTTGGTGACGCGGTTGATGCTGACGACTTGTTCTTTGAGGTTCAGGTTTTGCGTTTCAAGACGCTTGGCCGTTCCGTTTATTGCCATTATTAAAACTCCAGGCCTGCTTCGCGCGCCGCATCGGCGAGCGCTTTCACGCGGCCATGGTATTGATACCCGCCGCGGTCGAAAACTACTTTCGTGATGCCCTTTTCCTTTGCGCGTCCGGCCAGCGTCTTGCCGATCAGCTTGGCGCCTTCGATGTTGCCCCGCTTCGCATTGAGATCCTTTTCGTTGGACCCCGCAGCCACGATGGTGTGCCCCTGCTGATCGTCGATCACCTGCGCATAAATATGATTGAGGCTCCGAAACACCGTGAGCCGCGGCCGCTCCTGGGTGCCTCCGATGCGTTTCCGAATGCGCTTATGTACGCGCGTCCGAATCGCGGTTCTAGATTCTTGAGCCATTACTTGCTCCCTGCGCCGGTTTTGCCGGCCTTCTTGCGTAACGCTTCGCCAGTGTAACGGACGCCCTTGTTCTTATAGGGATCCGGCGGCCGAAGCGCGCGGATCTGCGCGGCCACCTCGCCGACAACCTGCCGATCGTACCCGGTGATAACCAAGTGTGTTTGCTTATCGACCTTCATGTCGACGCCATTGGGCAGCAGAACTTCGATGGGATGCGAGTACCCCAGCGTAAATGTTGCGATCTTGCCTTTGACGTCCGCGCGGTAGCCGGTGCCTACGATATCGAGTTCGCGCGTGAAGCCGGTTGAAACGCCTTGCACCGCGTTCGCTGCGAGTGCGCGTGTCAGGCCGTGCAGCGCGGCCAGCTTGTCGCTGTCGCGAATAAATTCAAGATGATTGTTCTTCTGCTCGACCCGGATGCCCGCGGGCAGCGGTACCGCAAGCTTGCCTTTCGGCCCCTGCACTTCGAGCAATTCGCCAATGTTGATTTTGACGCCTTGCGGCAGCGGGATGGGCTTCTTTCCTACTCGTGACATGTGTTTACCCTTGCCTTACCAGATCTGACAGAGAACTTCGCCGCCGACGCCTTCCTTGCGCGCGCTGAGCCCGGTCATCACGCCTTTAGGCGTCGTGAGAATGTTGATACCGAGGCCGCCCAGGATGCGCGGGATTTCCTTGCTGCCCACATACACGCGGCAGCCGGGACGCGAGACGCGTTCGATGCGCGAGATCACCGGCAGGTTTGACGGCGTGTACTTGAGATACAGGCGGATGTATTTCTTCGGGCCTTCCTCGGTGAGCTTGTAGTTGACGATGTAGCCCTCTTCCTTCAGAATTCGCGCCAGCTCATTCTTGAGGCGCGAGGCCGGGACGTCCACCTTCGGATGGCGCGCGATTAGCGCATTGCGCACGCGCGTGAGCATGTCGGCGATGGGATCTGCTGTCATATCTTCTGCCTAACCGCGCACAACGGGCACCAAACGCCCTGTGCGCTCATGATTACCTTTTCAAGCGCCTGCATTGGTTCGCGCACCTCACCAGCTCGCTTTGGTGACGCCGGGGATCTCGCCCGCGAGCGCGAATTTGCGGAAACAGATGCGGCACAGCGAGAACTTACGTAGGAAGCTTCGCGGACGGCCGCAGTTCTTGCAGCGGTTGCGCAGCCTTACCTTAAACTTCGGCTTCTTATCTTCTTTCGCGATCTTTGCGGTAGTTGCCATATGGTTATCTGTTTACTGCCGGAACGGCATACCCATATGGCGCAGCAGCGCCAAACCCTCGGCGTCCGTCTTGGCCGTCGTGGTGATGGAGATGTTCATCCCTTTGGTTTTTTCCACCTTGTTGTAATCGATCTCGGGGAAGATCAGTTGATCCCGCAGCCCGAGCGTGTAATTGCCCCGGCCATCGAACGACTTGGGCGACACGCCCCGAAAGTCGCGCACGCGGGGCAGCGCCACATTCATCAGCCGGTCCAAGAATTCGTACATGCGGTCGCCGCGCAGCGTCACCATGCAGCCGATCGACATGCCCTCGCGCAGCTTGAAAGCCGCGATGGATTTCTTCGCTTTCGTGATTACCGGCTTCTGGCCGGCGATGGCGCTCAACTCATTCACCGCGCCATCCATCAGCTTGCTGTTGCCGGTGGCTTCGCCGAGGCCGATGTTGATCGAGACCTTTTGGATCTTGGGGACCGCCATCGGATTCGTATAACCGAACTCCTTACGCAGCGCCGGAACCACACCCTTTACATAGCGCTCACGCAGGCGCGCAGTGCCGCTGGCGCCTTTGGGATGCTCGTCCTTCGGGCCAGCGGCGGCGGCCTTCGCTTCGCCTTTGGCCGGCTTGGCGCCCTGTTTAGGCTGCTGGGCCGGCTGCTTCTTCTTTTCCGGTTTCTTTTCCTTATCCGCCATCGTTTACCTTTTATCGAGCGTTTCTCCGCCTTTGCGCGCGATGCGCGTCCGGCGCACCTTCCCGCCCAAGTTCTCCACCTTGTAGCCGACGCGGGTCGGGATACCGCCCGCGGTTAAAACCATCACGTTCGAGATATCGAACGCCATCGGCTTGTCCGCGATACCGCCCTTGATCTGCTTCTGCGGATTCGGCCGCGTGTGGCGCTTCACCACCATGACGCCTTCGACCGTCACCTTGCGCGCGAATCGGTCCACTTCGAGCACTTTGCCCGTCTTTCCCTTGTCGCGACCCGCGATCACCCGTACCAGGTCGTCTTTTCTGATTCTGACCCGCTGCGGCGTGCGCTCGCCTTTCTTCTGGCGGCGTTCGTATGCAACTTTAGGCATCGGCTAAATCACCTCCGGCGCTAGCGAGACAATCTTCATGAATCGTTTGTCGCGCAACTCGCGCGCCACCGGGCCGAAGACGCGTGTTCCAACCGGTTCGCCTACTTCGTTGATCAACACGGCGGCATTCGAATCGAAACGAATATACGTTCCATCCCTTCGGCGCGTCTCCTTGCGCATGCGCACCACCACGCAGCGCACCACTTTGCCCTTTTTGATGCTGGAATCGGGGGCCGCTTCCTTCACACTGGCGGTGATTACATCACCTAAACCCGCGCGAAGTCCAAGATCGCCGCCGCGCGGCAAGATGCACTGCAGCTTGCGTGCGCCGCTGTTATCGGCAACCTCCAGAATCGTTCGCATCCCAATCATGACGTTTTCTCCCTAGCTGTCTAGCCTAGGCACCTAGGCCAGCGTACTCACTATTTCTTTTTGAGCGTCTTCTTCTTGCGCGTATCAGCGCTTTGTTCTAGCGCCGGATGTTCCACACCCACTTGGGCGGCTGCGCGAATCACACTGCCAAGCTCCCACCGCTTCAAGCGGCTGAGCGGACGGCACTCGACGATACGCACTACGTCTCCCACTTTGGCGGTCTGCTGCTCGTCGTGCGCATAGAACTTCTTACGCTTGTTTACGATCCGCTTATAGACCGGATGCGCCACGCGCCGTGTCACCTCCACCACGATGGTTTTCGCCATTTTGGTAGAGACCACTTCGCCGACCTTCTCATTCTTGTGCCCGGTCTTGGTTGCTGGTTGTGTTGCTGTCGCCATAGTCTACTTTTTCTTACCGAACAAGAACCGTCTCTTCTTCTTTTCCGGGGCCGGCTGCGCCGCGGTGGGCTGCTCTGGAATCACTTCTCCGGCGGCGCGTTTTTCGTGCAGCACGGTCAGCATGCGCGCGCGGTCCTTTTTCAGGTTGCGGTATTTTTTCAGGCCCTCGGTCTGGCCCATGCCCATCTGAAAGCGCAGGCGGAACAACTGCTCCCGCGAATCCTGCACCTGGCGCTGCAACTCCGGCCCATCCAGCCCGCGCATTTTGTCTGCTTTCATTTCGATTAGCCCACCTTCGCTTCAGGCTGGTTCCGGGCCACGAACTTGGTCGGGACCGACAGCTTCATGGCGGCCAGCCGCATGGCTTCCGTAGCCGTCGCGAGCGAGACGCCTTCCATTTCAAACAGCACCTTACCGGGCTTGATGACCGCGACCCAGGCCTCCGGCGCTCCCTTGCCTTTGCCCATACGCGTCTCGGGCGGTTTCTTGGTGATCGGCTTGTCCGGGAAGATGCGAATCCACACCTTGCCGCCGCGCTTGATGAAACGCGTCATGGCGATACGGGCGGCTTCGATTTGACGATTGGTGACCCAGCCACAGCTCATCGATTTCAGGCCGAATTCTCCGAAGGAGAGCTCGGAGCCACGCCAGGCTTTGCCGGTCATGCGGCCGCGCTGCTGTTTACGGAATTTAACTTTCTTCGGCATCAACATAGCGGTTGGCTCCTCCTATTGATTGGGCTCCTGATTCGGCGTTTCGCCAGCCTCGGGAGTTGGCGCATTGGTGCGCGGCTCGGTCGCCGCTGGTTTAGCTTCCTGTTTTGGCGCTTCCTGCTTGGACGCCTCCTGCTTCGGCTGCTCCTGTTTCCAGGAGGGAGCGACAGGCGCGAGCGGCGGAATGATGGGCGCCGTAGCCGGCTTCGGCAGCTCGGCGGGAGCCTGCTGCACGACCGGTCCGGCTGCTTCACTTGCCGGACCAAGCGGCCTGCGCTCACGCTCACGCTCGCGGTCGCCATCGCGACGCCGGCGCCGGGGCTCGCTCTCGTTGCGCAGCGAGTTGCGGCGGTTTCCGCCATCCAGCACTTCGCCCTTGTAGATCCAAACCTTGATGCCGATCACGCCGTAAGTGGTGAACGCTTGGCTGGTGCCGTAGTCGATGTCGGCCCGGAGCGTGTGCAGCGGGAGCTGACCCTGCAGATACCATTCGCTGCGCGCAATCTCGGCGCCATTCAGTCGTCCCGACACGCGCACCTTGATGCCTTTGCAGCCGAAGCGCAGCGCCGAATCGACAGCTTTCCTCATCGCTCGCCGAAAAGCCACGCGCTTTTCAAGCTGGAGTCCGATGGATTCCGACACGAGTTGCGCGTCGAGCTCCGGCCGGTGCACTTCCTGAATATCGATGAACACTTCGCGCTTGGTTTTCTTCGCGAGATCGCTCTTCAGCTTCTCGATCTCGGCGCCTTTGCGCCCGATGATGATGCCGGGGCGGGAGGTGCGGATGGTGATGCGCAGCTTGTTGCCCGGCCTGTCTACTTCGATCGAGCTAATGCCGGCGGCCTTGAGCCGGTTCTGCAGCGATTCCTTCAGCTCCAGGTCTTCATGCAGGAGCTTCGAATAATCCTGATTGGCGAACCAGCGCGAGCGCCAGTTCTTGGTGACGCCCAATCGGAAGCCGTAGGGATGTACTTTTTGACCCATTCGTTCCTCTTACTCCTCGTCCGCTTCGGCGGCTCTTTCGGCAAGCTTCACCACGATATGCGCCGAACGCCGCTGGTAGCGATAGGCGCGGCCCATGGGAGCCGGCCGGATGCGCTTTTGGCGCGGTCCTTCATTGACGTACGCTTCAGCAACGTAGAGTCGATCGACATCCACGTCGGTCGAGAGGTTTTCGGCGTTGGCGATGGCCGATTTCAGGACCTTTTGAATGGCCGGCGCGATGCGCTTGTTGGTTGCGTTCAAGATGTTGATGGCGTCGCCGGCTTGATGGCCGCGGATCATATCTATGACGAGGCGCGCCTTCTGGGGCGAGACGCGCACGTAGCGCGCTTCGGCTTTGGAAAGTGCTTCGATGTCGTGCGCCATAGTTATTTCGCCGCTTTCTCGGTGGCCTTTGCCGCATGGCCTTTAAACGTTCGCGTGGGAGAGAATTCGCCCAGCTTGTGGCCCACCATGTTTTCGGTCACATAGACCGGAATGAACTTTTTTCCGTTGTGCACGGCGAGCGTGTGCCCGATGAAATCCGGCACGATGGTGGAGCGGCGCGACCAGGTCTTGACCACCACCTTCTGATTCTTGGTATTCAGATCCCCTACTTTCTTGAGCAGGTGATCGTCGGTAAACGGGCCTTTTTTGAGCGATCGACTCATTCCTAAATCCTTCTAGCGCTTCTTCGCTTTCCGTGTCACGATCCAACGATCCGTTCGTTTGTTATTGCGGGTCTTGAAGCCCCGCGTGGGCTGACCCCAAGGAGTCACGGGGTGCCGGCCGCCCGAAGTTTTTCCTTCGCCGCCGCCATGCGGGTGATCGACTGGATTCATGGAAACGCCGCGATTGTGCGGCATCTTGCCCAGCCAGCGCTTGCGTCCCGCTTTGCCGAGCGATACGTTTTCGTGCTCGACGTTGCCCACCTGGCCGATGGTCGCCATGCACTCGACTTGCACTTTTCGCACTTCGCCTGAAGGGAGTTTCAGAAGCGCGATGCCGCCTTCTTTCGAGACCAATTGCGCTTGTGCGCCCGCCGAGCGCGCCATTTGCCCGCCCTTACCCGGCTTCAGCTCGATGTTATGCACCACGGTGCCAGCCGGAATGTTCTTCAGGGGCAGGGAATTGCCCACCAGAATGTCTGCTTCGGGGCCAGAGCTGACCGTGCGTCCGACTTCCAAACCTACCGGGCAGATGATGTAGCGCTTCTCGCCGTCCGCATAATGCAACAGCGCAATGCGTGCCGAGCGGTTCGGATCGTATTCGACGGCGGCGACGCGCGCCGCTACGCCGAACTTGTCGCGCTTGAAATCGATGATGCGGTACGCCTGTTTCGCGCCGCCTCCTCGAAAGCGGCTCGAAATCCGGCCGCGCGAATCTCGCCCACCGGTTCGCTTCATGCCCTCGACGAGCGATTTCTCCGGCGTCTGCTTGGTGATGTCTTCGCGCGTGAGATAAGTCTGGAAGCGCCGCGTCGGCGTGGTCGGTCGAAAACTTTTTATCGGCATGGTTGCTTGCTTCCTTCTTTAAATCTCCGCGTATTCGGGCACTTTTTGTCCCGCCTGCAAGCGCACGTAGGCTTTTTTCCAATCCGACGCGTAGCCCGTAAAGCGGCCGCGCCGCCGCAGTTTGCCCGCGTAATTGCTGGTGCGCACTTCGGCCACTTTCACGCGGAAGACGGTCTCAACCGCTTGCTTGATCTGGATCTTGTTGGCCTGCGGGTGCACTTCGAAGCACAGAGTCGCCTCGCCTTCGCGCTTGGCGTGGCCCTTCTCCGTGATGAGCGGCCGGCGGATTACATCATAGACATTCATTATGCGAGCGCCTCCGAAAGTTTCTTGGCCGCAGGTTCGGTCAACAGCACTTCCTGGTGTTTCAACAGATCGTAGACGCTGACGTCTTTAGTCGGCACCAGCTTCACGCCTTTTAAATTGCGCGAGGCGCGGGTGAGATTTGTGTTCTCGGCGGCTTCAATGAGCAGCACGGTCTTCTTGGTTTCGAGCTTGCCCAACACGCCCAGCATGCTCTTGGTCTTGTGATCGGAAAGCTCAAAGGCCCGAACGACTCGCAGTTCGCCGTCGCGCAGCTTGGCCGATAATGCAGAGCGCAACGCACCCAGCAGCATCTTGCGCGGCAGCTTGTATTCGTAGCTGCGCGGCTGCGGGCCGTGTACCGTGCCCCCGTGCCGCCACAAGGGCGAGCGAATGGAACCCATGCGCGCGCGGCCCGTGCCTTTCTGTTTCCACAGTTTCTTGCCCGAACCCGAAACTTCGTGCCTTGTCTTGGTCGCCGCTGTTCCAGAGCGCTGCGCGGCCGTGTACTGCCGCACCGCTTCATAGAGCAGGGCTTCATTCACTTCGGCGCCGAACACCGCATCCGATAGCTCAATCGAGCCCACGGTCGCGTTGTTCAGATCGATCACATTTACACTCGGCATTGTTCTTTCCTGTCGCCTGCCTTTATCGCCGGGCCCGGCGCACCATGACGTAGCCGCCGTTGGGGCCCGGTATGGCTCCCTTGAGGGCGATCACGTTGTCCTCGGTGTCGACGCTGACGATCTCCAGATTGCGCACTGTCACCTGGTCGGCTCCCATGCGGCCGGCCATCTTCATGCCCGGGAACACGCGCGACGGGAAGCTGGAGGCGCCAATCGACCCAGCAGCCCGGTGAAACATGGACCCATGCGATGCGGGGCCGCCGCGGAAGTGGTGCCGCTTCACCAGACCCGCAAAGCCTCGGCCCTTGCTGGTGCCAATCACGTCTACGACATCCTTGGGCTTGAACTCTTCGGCGAGCACGCGGTCACCCTGCTTCAGGTCGCCGGTGCCTTGGCCGAGATGAAACTCGCGCAGAAACCGGACGCCCTCGGCGCCCGACTTTTTCAAGTGTCCGGCATCCGGCTTGTTCTGCTTCTTCGCAAACTCGACTAGGCCGAGCTGCACCGCGTCGTAGCCATCGGTAGCCGGCGTTTTGCGCTGCGTGACGACACACGGCCCCGCCTTTACAAGCGTCACCGGGACTACCTGCCCGTCGGCGTTGAACACCTGCGTCATCCCAATCTTTTTGCCGAGAATTCCTGGACTCATTTGCTTCCTGTCTTCGCCTCGCTGAGAAACGCGGGCTCATCCCAAATCCTTCTACCCATCCGTCGTTCCTGAACGCGCTACTTTCCTGCTCCGCGCTTATTTCTTACCGAAGGCCTTGATCTCCACGTCTACACCGGCCGGAAGATCGAGCCTCATCAACGCATCCACCGTCTCCTGCGTCGGCTCCAAGATATCGAGCAGCCGCTTATGCGTGCGAATCTCAAACTGCTCGCGCGACTTCTTATCGACGTGCGGCGATCGCAGAACCGTGTAGCGGTTTTTCAGCGTCGGCAGTGGAATCGGCCCTGCTACCGTCGCGCCAGTGCGCTTTGCGGTATCGACAATATCGCCGGTCGATTGATCCAAGATCCGGTGATCGTACGCCTTGAGCCGGATGCGTATACGTTCTTTCATTTGCTCCCGTTTTCTCTTTCGCGCAACCCGGATTACTCCAAAATCTCCGTTACAGTGCCGGCGCCGACCGTTCGGCCGCCTTCGCGAATGGCGAAGCGCAGCCCTTTGTCCATAGCCACCGGCGTGATCAGCTCGATTTCGAGCGCCACGTTGTCGCCCGGCATCACCATCTCCATCCCCTCCGGCAGCTTGGCCACGCCCGTCACGTCCGTGGTGCGGAAATAGAACTGCGGCCGATAGCCGTTGAAGAACGGCGTGTGCCGCCCACCCTCTTCTTTCGACAACACGTACACTTCGCCCTTGAACTTCTTGTGCGGCTTGATGGTATTCGGCTTGGCAATCACCTGCCCGCGCTCTACATCGTTCTTTTCAATGCCTCGCAGCAGCAGCCCCACGTTGTCGCCCGCGCGTCCTTCGTCCAGCAGCTTCTTGAACATTTCGACGCCCGTCACCACCGTCTTGCGCGTGTCGCGGAAGCCGACAATCTCCATTTCCTCGCCCACCTTGCAGATGCCCTTCTCAATGCGCCCGGTCACCACCGTGCCGCGCCCCTGGATCGAGAAGATGTCTTCAATCGGCATCAGAAACGGCTTGTCCACTACGCGCTGCGGCACCGGGATGTACTCATCCACTTTGGCCATCAGCTCGTCGACCGTCTTCACCCACTTCTCTTCGTCGTTCAACGCCCCCAGCGCGCTCACCCGCACCACCGGCAGCTCTTCGCCCGGAAACTGATAGCTCGAGAGCAGCTCGCGCACTT
>Ga0335075_10000178_pt1 | contig 123282 bp, 100 predicted proteins | sample Lox_Sample_24_FD_206723 | JGI IMG/M metagenome (GOLD analysis project Ga0335075, IMG submission 206723) | Soil microbial communities from Loxahatchee National Wildlife Refuge, Florida, United States - Lox_Sample_2.4 | ecosystem: Environmental > Terrestrial > Soil > Wetlands | place: USA... | reverse complement strand
GAGTGTCGACGAGCTGCGGCAGGTCTTGGGGCTGAACACGCTCGATGACGCGACGCTCGATGCGTTCACCATCTACTCGTCGCAGTCCGAACCGGCGGCCGGCGAGGCGCCGCCGCGGGTACGCGCGGCGCTCGCGATCATCGCGAAAACCGCGGGAAGCGAGCCTCCGGCCGCGGTGCTCGACGATACGCGCGCGGCGTCGAGCGAGCCGGTGTCCTATGCAGGTGCAGTGGTGAGACTGCGCGCGTGCCTCGAACCGGAGCGTGACGTCTGTCGCACCACCGTCGTGCGGATCACGGGCAATGCGCGGCAGCCGATGCTCGTGCTCGCGTGGCGATGAAGAAAAATATTTTTTTCGACGTGTCAGGAAAATCGCGGTGGTGACTTGAGAGTTCGCGGATGTCAGCGCGTGTCTCCCTAACTTCCGTCAGTGCAAAGAAAAATCGGCGCGTCTCGATCTCGCTCGCGACGAGCGGCTGCTCAAGATTCGAACAAGACGGATGCGCCGGCTCGTCGCCCGGCGTATTGACACCGTGCTGCGCCGCGTAGTGAAGTCCGGCCGCAGTTCGAGGGATGTCAAAAACGATAAGTAGTTAGTCGCTAGCGGAAGGCGCGGTCTCGTCATGGAGCGCGTCGACTGCCAAACATCGAAACAACGACAGGTCCTGTCGGCGTGCGAACCTGGGAGGGCGCGTGCACGGTCGATCGTCTGGTCACTCGGTCCGGATTCTGTGCGTCTGCGCGCTCGCGGCAGCGTTGCCGGCCTGCTTTTCGGCGACGACTTCGCCCTTCCTGCTTCGATGCCCCGCCGGAACACCCCCGAGCGGTGGCGATGTCATGCGTAGCCAGCTCGGACCTTCGCAGCACCCGGAACAATCATGAACAACACGAATGCCGGTGCGCGGATGATCGCGCGCTTCCTCGCTCTCACTTTGTGCGCCGTTTCCGTGGCAGCACTGGCCGCGACATCGACGTATACCTACGACGGCCTGGGCCGCCTCGTGAAGGTCACGACCGACGACGGCAAGGTGACCGACTACGGACTCGACGCGGCCGGCAATCGCACCGGCGTGACCACCGTGCAGACGGCCGGCGCGCTGCAGTTCACCGCCGCCACGTTCACCGTCGGCGAGGCCGGCCCAACTGCCTCGATCACCGTCAGCCGCACGGGCAGCACCACGGGTGCCGTTGGCGTGACCTGCGCAACGGTGGCCGGCGGCTCGGCGACGGCGGGCAGCGACTACACCACGACGTCGACCGTGCTCTCCTGGGCGAACGGCACGGGTGGCAACCAGACCTGCTCCATCCCTATCACCAACGACACGGCGGTGGAGAGCAATGAAACCATCAGCCTGCAGCTCAGCGCGCCCACGGGCGGCGCCATGCTCGGGCCGCAGTCCACGGCCACGCTGACCATCACCGACAACGATGTGCCGCCGGTGGGCACGCTGCAGTTCTCCGCGGCTACCTACAGCGTCGGCGAAGCCGGACCGTCCGTCACGATCACGGTCTCGCGAGCCAACGGCACGAACGGCGCGATCGGCGTGAGTTATGCCACCGTCACCGGCGGCACCGCGACGGCCGGCAGCGATTACACGACGAAGACCGGCACGCTCTCGTGGGCGAACGGCGACTCGGCCAGCAAGACCTTCACCGTGTCGATCCTCGAAGACAGCGCGGTGGAAGGCAGCGAGACGGTGAACCTGCAGCTGACATCCCCCACGGGCGGTGCAACACTGGGGACGCCGAACACCGCCGTGCTCACCATCACGGACAACGACGTCGCGCCCATCGGCACGCTGCAGTTCTCGGCCGCGACTTACAGCGTCGGCGAGGCGGGCCCGACGGCGACCATCACGGTCACGCGCGCCAATGGCAGCAGTGGCGCGGTCGGGGTCAGCTACGCGACCGTTACCGGCGGCACGGCTGCTGCCGGCAGCGATTACACGACCAAGACGGGCACGTTGTCGTGGGCCAGCGGCGACGCGGCCAGCAAGACCTTCACGGTCTCCATCCTCGAAGACTCGGCGGTCGAGGGCAGCGAGACGGTGAACCTGCAGCTGTCATCGCCCACGGGCGGCGCCACGCTCGGTAGTCAGACCACCGCGGTGCTGACCATCACCGACAACGACAATCCGCCGGCAGGCACGCTGCAGTTCAACGGCAGCTCGGCCTCGGTCAACGAGTCCGCGGGGACCGTCACGATTCCGGTGAGTCGCGTGGGTGGCTCCTTCGGGGCGGTGGGCGTGACCTGCGCGACCGCCAATGGCACGGCGACGGCGGGCAGCGACTACACCGCCGTCAGCACGGTGTTGTCGTGGGCGAACGGCGATGTGGCCGACAAGTCGTGCACCGTGCCCATCACCAACGATTCGACGTACGAAAATGCGGAGACCTTCACGGCATCGTTGAGCGCGGCCACGGGCGGCGGCACCGCCGGCTCCGGAACCTACACCGTCACCATCAACAACAGCGGCGCCGCGCCGGTGTTCACCATCGGCAACGTCTCGGTGAACGAGAACGCCGGCACCGTGACGCTCACAGTCACGAAGACCGGCAGCACGGCGCTGTCGCATGCCGTGCGCGTGGATACGCAGGACGGCAACGCCACGGCGGGCAGCGACTACACCGCCGTGAGCGCGCAGGTCCTGACGTTCGCCTCAGCCACCACCACGCAGACCGTCACGGTGAACCTGCTAGACGACGCGATCTACGAAGGCTCCAGCGAAGGGTTCGGCGTGGCGTTGAGCGCAGCCACCAATGGCGCGACCATCGGCACGGCGCTGGCCAACGTCACCATCCTCGAGAACGACGCCGCGCCCACCTTCAGCATCGGCAATACGTCGGTGACCGAAGGCGGCACCGCGTCGATCACCGTGACGAAGGGCGGCAATGCCACCACGCAGTCGCATTCGGTGAGCTACATCAGCGGTGGCGGTACGGCCATTGCCGGCACCGACTATGTGACCGTCGGCGGCGGACAGCTGACGTTCCTTCCAGGTGAGACTTCGAAGACCATCACGGTCAACGCCACCAGCGACGGGGTCTTCGAGGGATCGGAGAACTACAACATCACGCTGAGCAGTCCCACCGGCGGCGCCACCATCGCGGTCGCTTCCGGATCGGTGACCATCAACGACGCCAGCAGCGTGTCGTTCTCGATCTCGGCTGGCCTCAGCCAGCCGGAGAACACCACTTCGATGACCTTCACGATCACCAAGAGCGGCAACACCAACCTTTCGCACACGGTGTCCTATGCCACGGCGAATGGCAGCGCGAGTGCCGGCTCCGACTACACCGCGGTGAGCAGCAGTCACACGTTCACGCCGGGAGAGACGACGTCCAGCTTCTCGGTGCCGTTGCTCACGGACAGCGTCTTCGAGGGTCCCGAGACCTTCACCGTCACGCTGAGTGGCGCGACGAACGGCGCCACCATCGGCACGTCGAGCGTGACCAACACGATCACCGACTCGAACGTGGTGTTCTTCGAGATCACGGGCGCCACCGTCAACGAAAACGCGGGTACGGTGACGCTGACGGTGACCAAGACCGGCGCCACGCTGCTCACGCACGGCATCCACTACGCCAACAACGGTGGTACGGCCACACCGGGGTCGGACTACAGCGCCTTCTCGGGCGACCTGTCGTTCGCGCCGGCCGATACCAGCAAGACGTTCAGCTTCTCGCTCACCGACGACACGGCGGTGGAGGGGCAGGAGACCATCGTCGCCAGCCTGAGTGGCGGGACGAACGGTGCCTTCCCGGGTCCGAACAGTTCGGCGACCGTGACCATCAACGACAACGACGTGTTCAATCCGATCACCATCTCGGATGTCTACGCGCCGGCCTGGGGCGAGACGAGCGCTTTCGCGTACTACTACCTCTATCCGGACGGTTCGATCGTTGCGACCGGCAATGGCGCTCTGGGCACGTGGATCACGCCGGCCACCGGCATGAGCAATTACCAGGTCCGCGCCATCAACCAGGACGCCAGCTGTCCGGCGCCTTCCAACTTCAATACCTGGCAGCCGTTGACGCAGTTGCGCGGATGGTCGATGTCCGCCAGCGGCGAAAACCAGAACCTGTTCTGTGCGTTCACCGTGCAGATCAGCGCCATCGCCAATCCTTCGGTGATCCTCGGCACTGCCCACGTCACCCTGAATCCCTGGACGGGCTTCTAAGTCATGAACAAGAAAATCCTCTGGCTGGCTGGTCTCCTTCCCCTGTGCGCGGCCGCCGCGGTGCCGCCCACGATCAATTTGTTGTCGGCGGCGCCGGTGCCGCTGAACATCATCAGCAACACGTCCAGCTATCCGACCGCGCGTTCACCCAACGGTGACATCGCGTGGACCCAGTTGCCGCCGGAGATGAAGGCGCTGGCGCGCACGCTCGGCGCCGACCACTACGCGGCGGGGCGCATCACCGCCGCCGAGTACGCGCAGAACGTCTACGACTACGTGCACAACAACATCGACACCGAATTCCGCTTCGGCCTGTCGAAGGGCGGGCGCGGTGCGTTGATCGACCAGTCGGGCACACCGTTCGACCAGGCCGAGCTCATGGTGAAGCTGATCCGCTCGGCGGGCATCGCCGCGAGTTACCAGGTCGGCAACATCACGCTCACGGAGAACGACTTCGGACGCTGGACCGGGCTGGTACGGAACGTGGTCGAATCCACGCAGACCGTGGATGTGGACGCGCGCTCGGCTTGTCAGTTCCTGGCCGATGGCGGCATCCCCACCAGTCTGGCCACCGACTGCACGACGCTCACGGGCGACGTGGGTACCGTGACGCTGGTGCACGTGTGGGTGACCGCGGCGGGGAAGGCGTTCGATCCTTCGTTCAAGCTGTACACGATCCACCAGGGACTCACGGATCTGACGACGCGCCTGGGCTGCGCGACGACGGCGTGCGGCTCGGGCTCCGTGACCGCCGCGCTCACCGGCGCCGACACTGCGAACAAGTACGGCTTCCCGGCCATCAAGAGTCTCAACGAGACCCAGCTCTCCACGTATCTGACCGCGCGCAGCACTGCGCTGGCGAATTCGCTGAAGACGGACAATCGCCTCGCGAGCATCCCGCAGGTCGTGAGCGGCAAGCGTCTGCTGGACCCCGTGTCGGTGGCGGCGCCGACGAGCCTGTCCTATGCGTCGGCACCGGTGTTGACCTGGAGCGGCGAGATCCCGGACAGCTTCCGGACCAAGTTGCGCGTGCGCTTCGGACCCGATCGCACCTTCTTCGTCGACGAACTGGCCGGTCGCCGGCTGCAGCTCTCCGACCAGATGCCGGCGCCCGATGCGCTGGGTTTCTACATCGACGGCACCGACGGTACGGCCTACCAGCAGCTGGTCTCGCCAAACAACTGCACCACCTGCGTCGATGGCTACCTGTTGCTCGACATCGATCACCCGTACGCGGCGAACTCCAACACGTACGCCGACGAGCATCGCGAACTGACGCTGGGCGCCACCTATTCGCAGTCGAATGGCTTTCGCAATCCGTTCCCCATCACGGTGCTCTACGGCTTCGGCGCGGGTAGCGCCAGCACCGAGAAACACTTCTCGGCGCTGCAGGAAGCGCAGGTCGCGAACGAGTACGCGAAGTGGATGGGCTTCGACGGCATCAACCACTACCAGATATATCGCAGCGCCGATCACGTCATCCCCGCGGCCAAGCTCCGCCATCAGGGCGCCGCGGCGGACCGCATCATCTCCGGCCTGGCCCACGCCCAGATCAACCGGCATCACGACATCGGCCTGGTGTCGAGCGACGTGAACAACCCCGGCTCGGCGTTCACGATGTCGCTCGTCTCGGGGCTCAGCGTCACACCGGATGTGAGCACCGCCGACGGGCTGGATCGTCGCAACATGGCCTTCCGCACCTCGGCGGCAGCCTGGGCGATGCTCGAAGGTTCGGTGAACCAGGAGATCGACCGTTCCGACGTCGGCCTGTCCATGGCCTATCTATTCCACTTCGGCAACTCGGTCGTTCCGGTGGCCAACCGTTATGCGTTCCTGGATCTCACCCAGACGCAGATGCAGAACTCGACGTTCTCCGGCATCACGAGCTTCAACACCATCTACAAGGCGGCGCTCAACCAGGCGGGTGCCGCCGGCTACGGCGGCATCATCACCGACCGGGTCAACAGCGGTGAGCTCTTCAACAAGACCGGCTCCACGGGTTCGACCATCGCGGCCATCATCAAGGGCGGCGCCGGCGTCTCGACGGATCCGATCGGCAAGGCCGTCGACTCCGCGAAGGTGGTCGACGCCGCCGCGGCCCGCAAGAAATACCTCGCGGTCTCGCCGGCCGACGGCGGCGTTACGTTGACGCAGTCAGACCTGGTCACGGGTGAGGGCGGGTTCCCGTCATCGCTGTCGTTGACCCGCGTCTACAAGTCCGACGTGTCCGTATCCGAGGAGATCATCGAAGGCTGGAGCAACGCCGACACCGACGCCGATTCGCAGATGAATCCGCGCAGCTATCGCTACTCCGGTCCGGACAGCACGGCGACGTCGCGCATCGGCGGCGGCTGGACGCACAATTTCAACGTCATCCTCACGCTCAGCGGCAACGGTCCCCGCGGCCTCGGCGAGGACAGCGCGGTGGAAGGCGCGAGCGCCATCGCGGCACTTTGGACGATGTTCGACCAGCAGCGCAGCACGGCGTTCTCCAGTCGCCTGACGAGCGTCTTCACCAGCTACTGGCTGGGCAGCAAGCTGGCATTCAACTCTGCGAACGTCGACAAGGGCGGGGCGTCGGAGACGCTGATCAAGCTGGCTGACGACAGCTTCTTCAACATGCGCGGCGAATCGCGCCTGGTCCAGTCGGGCGCGCCCAGCGGCAGCAACTATGTGTCGGTAACGTTCACGTACACCGGCGCGGGCGGTGACACCATCGCGTTCGACTGGATGAAGGCGCGTCACTATCCGCGCTACTCGGACAGCCCGGCGGCGATCGTCGACCCGGTGTTCAAGGCGACCAACTGGAATTTCCCCGACGGTCAGTCGGTGACCTTCAACTACACCGGTCAATTCCTCGTCGGCTCCTGGCAGGGCACTCCCAAGGCGACGAGCTGTCCCGATCCGCTGGCTCCCTGCACCGGTGATCCCATCGACATGACGCTGCCGTACGGGTTCGTCCTGCAGAGCGTGACCAACAACAAGGGCAGGTCGCTGACGTTCACCACCGAAACGGTGAATGTCCGCATGAGCGGCAAGACCCGGGACGTGTTCGATTCGTTCGGCACCAACCAGTACCGCATCACCAGGGTCACGGCCGACGACGGCCGCGCGGTCAACTACACGCTCGCCGACTGCCCGGTCATCGGCAATTCGTCGGACGTGTTGCCGTTCCAGCCGGCGCGCGCGATGTGCGACAAGCTCACGGTGCGCGCGCCGGACAATTCGGAGACCGTGTACACGTACAACGCCGCCACGGACTCGCCGAACCCGGCGGTCAAGCAGCGCACCGAATACCGGCTGCGCCGCTGGTACGCGTCGATCTCGCCACCGCCGGCGACGCCGTTCCGCGTCGTGAAGTACGACGAGATCTTCCGCGCGCTGTCGGTCACCGACCCGCTGAATCACTCGGCCTTCTACTATCCGGGTGGCGTGACGGGCACCGAGCGCTGGAAGCGCGCGGAAACCGTGTCCACGCTGGGCTTCGTATCCCGTGGCGTGTTCGACGAGAAGAACAGCTCGATTCTCAGTCGTGACGCGTTGGGCCGCGAATCGCGCAGCACCTATGACAACGCCGGCCGCATGACGCGGACTATCTACCCGGAAGGCAACGCCGAGACACGCGCCTACGACGTGCGCAGCAACGTCACGCAGACCTGCCAGCTGTCCAAGACACGCGGCACGCAGGCCTGCGCCGTTGCATCGGGTGACCTGGTTTCCGACGTGCAGTTCGTGGAAGGACCGACGGTCACTACGTGCGTCAACCCGGCCTCCTGCAACAAACCGTATCTCGAGACCAATGCGCGTCGGTACGTGACGCGCAACACCTGGAACAACACGACCGGTCTGCTCGAGCGCATCGAGCCGGGCCTGAACAGCGCTCTGACCTGTGCGCTCAGCGGCGGCGTCTGCCCGCAGACCGACGTTGCGTATCTCACGCTGTCGGGCTCGACGATCCGGGCCATCGACACCGTCACGAAGAAGATCTCTTCGACCAGCAACCTGGTCTCGAAGATCACCTACAACTCGTCCAATCACTGGGTGCCACAGACCGGGACGGTCGACTATGGCGCGGGCGCGGGTTTCCTCAATTCCGCCACCACGCTGACCTTCGATGCCGCCGGCAACGTGACGCAGGTGGATGGTTCTCGCTCCACGGTGAGCGACATCCGCAACTTCACCTGGGACCAGCAGCGGCGTCTGACGACGGCCATCGAGGCCGATCCGGACGGCGCGGGGTCCTTGGCGCGTCCGGCGGTGCGCACCGTCTACGATGCCGATGGCCTGGTGACCTTCAGCTATCGCGGCACCACCACCAACTCCACCGGCAGCGACTTCGTGGCCGCGGAAACCACCGCGTACCTCTATGACGCCGCGGGCAACAAGACTCGTCAGACCACGCCATCGGGCGTGCAGCAGATGAGCTATGACGATGACGACCGACCGCTGTGCACAGCGGTGCGCATGAACCCGGCTGTCTACAATTCGCTGCCGGCGAGTGCCTGTACGCTGGGTACGGAAGGCACGATGGGTCCAGACCGCATAACGAAGTTCAACTACGACGCGGCCGGCCAGATCCTGAGTGAGCAGCGTTCGCTGGGCACGGTGTGGCAGCAGAACTACTACACGGCTACCTACACGCCGAACGGCAAGCAGGACTGGGTCGAGGACGCGAACGGCAATCGCACGGAGTTCGTGTACGACGACTTCGATCGCCTGTGCCGCATGTTCTTCCCGTCGGCGACACTCGGCGCCCACGTCGCCAATGTGGGCACCGGGGCGCCGTCGACGCTCAACTGCTCGTTCTCACCGACATCGGCGGATTACGAACAGTACGGGTACGACGTCAACGGCAATCGCACCAGCATCGTCAAGCGTCGTGGCTCGGGCACGGTGGCCAACAACACGATCACGTTCGGTTATGACGAGATCGATCGCGAAATCCTGAAGGACATCCCGGGCGGCACCAGCGCGGATGTGTACACGGGCTATGACCTGCTCAACCGCAAGCTCTATGCCCACTTCGCTTCCATTGGATCGGTGAGCAGCACCTGCACGGGCGGCACCGCGCCGAATGGCATGGACTACTGCTACGACCGCGCCGGCCGTCTGACGGCGGAGCGGCGTGACGCGCGCACGCTGAACTATGTTTACGACATCGCCGGCAATCGGACGAAAGTCAGCTGGCCGGGCGTCACCGACACGGTCGCGTACACCTACGATGCGATGAACCGCATGAAGGTGATCTGCGAAAACGGCGCGGTGAGCACGGCGGGCGACGCGGACTGCTCGACCACGCCGCTCGTCACTTACAACTACGACAGCCTCGGACGCCGCGGCACCATCGTGCGGGCCAACAACACCACTACCACGTTCGGGTACGACGGCGCCTCGCGTCTCTCGAGCGTGCAGCAGGACGTGGTGACGAATTCGTTCGATGTCACGTTCGGACTGCCGTCGTACAACCCGGCCAGCCAGGCGTTGCAGCGGACCATCAACACCACCAGCTACGTGTTCAACCAGCCGGTGGCGACCGCCAGCTACGTGCCGAATGGCCTCAACCGTTACGCGAGTTACACCGCGCCGGGCACAAGCACGGCGGCGACGTTCGGCTACGACGCGCGCGGCAACTTCACCAGCGACGGCGCCAGCAGCAACCTGCGTGAGTTCGGCTACGACATCGAGAACCGAATGACCAGCGCGAGCGTGTCGGGTGCCAATGCGCTCACGCTGTCGTATGACCCGGTGGGCCGCCTCAAGCAGATCGTCGCTGGCGCCAACACCACGCAGATGCTGTACGACGGCGATCGCCTGACGGCCGAATACAACGGCAGCGCCACGGCACCACTGCGCCGCTACGTGCATGGCTCGAGCGTCGACGAGCCAGTGGTCTGGTACGAAGGCAGCGGCATCACCGACAAGCGCTGGTTTCACACGGACCACCAGGGCTCCGTCGTCGCGTTGAGCGACTCGACGGGCGCCGTGACCAGCGCGACCCAGTACACGTATGACGCGTACGGAGTGCCGAATGCCTGGCCGGGATCGCGCTTCCGTTACACGGGCCAGATCGCGCTCAATGATGCGACGAACGTGAAGCTCTACTACTACAAGGCGCGCGTGTACGACCCGACGATCGGCCGGTTCATCCAGACCGACCCGGTAGGCACGAAGGACGATCAAAACTTGTATGCATATGTCGGCAATGACCCGACGAACAGCACGGATCCAGAAGGAACTACGACCTGGTTTTGGGGTGGCGCAGGCAATGACGATGATGCCGAATACAAGGCGGATTTCGTCGAGGCGATGGACGAGGCGGGTGTGCAGGACGCCAACGCTGTTCCCGAGGCTGCGACTTCGCCTGGCGGTATCACCGCCGATCTCGTGCTGCTTCCCAACGTGAACAACGTGACCGCGGCGAACATCGTCACGCCGGGAGTTCAGCCGGGCGGAGTCGGGCAGCAATACAACCTCGTTGGCTATTCCTATGGATCCGTACTCGCAGCACAGCAGGCGCTCAGCGAATCGGACAAGGGCGTGCAGGTGGACAACCTCGTGCTCATCGGTCCGCCGATCAACCAGGATCTGATGGATGCGGTGATGAGCTCGCCAAACATTGCCAACGTGATCGTGCAAAACATCGCGGGTGATCCGGTGCACGCAGGCATGACAGACGGGCAGCTGGCCGCGGCTTCACCGACCCTTGCTTACCAGATGATCATGGGAACCGGTCACTTCACCTACGCCGGAGCCGACGCCGGTGCGGCGCAGAGGAGAAGAGAGCTGGTCTCGGAATTGGTGAAGAAGGGCGTGCGTTGAGAGTTGGAAAGGCATTGGGTGATGTCGCGGCGCTGGCGGCCTGCGTCGTGGCCGCGACCACACTGTTGGCAAGTGCTGCCGGACTTCAGCGTCGAGATTGGCAGTGGTCGAGCGCCATGCTGGTACTGACCTGCGCCTTGTCGGCGATATCGGTGCTGCTGACGACGTTTTCGTTTCGGCGGACGTCGCGGGCTGGCCTGATCTACGTCGCCTTCGCGCTGCTGGGCGCCAATTTTCTCTTGTATCTGATCTTCGATCGAAATCCGCTCGAAAACTGAATTTGATGTCCATCTACTTGCCAGGCCTCGAAGAGACGCAACAGCGCTTCTGTGGCGGAAGGCAATTTCAAACAGGTCAGGATTCAACATGACTCGCAAATCAGTTCGTGCCTGGACAGCGGTTCTGATGGCCCTGGCTGGGGTGGCGATCTGCTTCGCCGGCACGGTCGACTACCAGTACGACGAACTCGGTCGACTGCGCAAGGTCATCCGCGACGACGGCAAGGTCACCGACTACTCGCTGGACCTGGCCGGCAACCGCACCAATGTGAACACGTCGTTTGTCGCGCTGCTGCAGTTCTCCGCGCCTACCTACTCGGTCGGCGAGTCGGGCGGCACCGCGACCATCACCGTGTCGCGCACCGGCAGCACGACCGGCGCGGTGAGCGTGGGATACGCCACCTCGAACGGCACCGCGACGGCGGGTTCCGACTACACCGCGACCAGCGGCACGCTCAACTGGGCGGCCAACGATTCCGCGGCAAAGACCTTCACGATTGCCATCACCGATGACTCCACGCTGGAGAGCAACGAGACCATCAACGTTGCATTGACCACTCCCGGCGCGGGCGCTGCGCTGGGCCTGCAGTCAACTGCCGTCCTGACCATCACCGACAACGATACGCCGATGTTGCAGTTCTCCTCGGCTACCTACAGCGTGGGCGAGGGCGGTGGCACGGCCACCATCACCGTGAATCGGACGGGCAGCAGCAGCGGCGCCGTCGGCGTCTCGTACGCAACCACCACTGGCGGCACAGCGACCGCGGGCTCCGATTACACGACGCGCACCGGCACGTTGAGCTGGGCCTCGGGCGTGACGGGTGCGAAGACGTTCACCATTCCGATCACGGACGACACCGCCATCGAGAGCGCCGAGACGGTGAATCTCGCGCTGACGTCGCCCACGGGCGGCGCAACGCTCGGCCTGAGCGCTGCGCAGCTGACCATCACCGATAACGATGTGGCCATGCCGGGCACCATCCAGCTCGTCAGCTCCACGGCCACCGTCACCGAGGGCACGACGACGGTCAGCCTGACCGCGCGGCGCACGAACGGCACGACTGGCGCCGTCAGCGCCGTCGTCAACACCGCAAATGGCACGGCCACGTCGGGCTCGGACTACACGGCCATCGTGAATGGCGCGGTGTCCTGGAGCGCGGGTGACTCGGCCGACAAGACCATCACTGTGACCATCGCCAACGATAGCGCGTACGAGCTGGCGGAAACGTTCTCTCTCGCGCTGAGCTCGCCGACGGGAGGCGCCACGCTGGGCGCACTGACCAGTGCCACGGTGACGATCAACGACAACGACCAGGCGCCGGCGTTCTCCATCACCAGTACCTCGGTTGCCGAGAACGCCGCTTCGGTGACGCTCACGATAACCAAGACCAACGCGACATCGCTCACGCATGCAGTCACGTATGCGACGGCCAACGGCTCGGCGACCTCGGGCAGCGACTACACGGCGATCTCGGCCACGCAGGTGAGCTTCGCGCCAGCGGATACGAGCAAGACCGTCACCGTCTCGCTGCTGGATGACGGCACGTACGAGGGTCCGACCGAGACTTTCACGGTCACGCTCTCCGGCGCCACCAACAACGCGACGATTCCGGCAGGGACGGCCACGGCTACCGTCACCATCAATGAAAACGAATCGCCGCCATCGTTCACGATCAGCAATGCGTCGGTGAACGAGGGCAGCAGCACGACGCTGACCGTCACGAAGAGCGGCACCACTTCGCTCACCCACAACGTGACGTACACGGCGATACCCGGGACGGCCGATGTCGGCGCCGACTACACGGACATCCTGGCAACGGTCATGTCCTTCCTGCCGGGCGAGACCACCAAGACGATCAATGTGAATGCACTGGTCGATCCCGTGCTCGAACCCGCCGAGACCTATCGCGTCGCGCTGTCCAATCCGACCAACTCCGCGACCGTCGTCGCGGGGGGCGGCGTGGTGACCATCAACGACACGAACGCGGTGACCTTCTCGGTGCAGCCCAAGACGCAGGCCGAGAACTCGGGGTCGATGACGTTCACCATCACGAAGGACGGCACCACGACGCTCGATCACTCGATCGTCTATCAAACGGAGCCCGGAACCGCTACGGCGGGCAGCGATTACACGCACGTGGGCGGCAGCTTCACGTTCGCCCCCGGTGACACGACCAAGACCTTCAGCGTGCCCATCCTGACCGACAACATTTACGAGGGCACGGAAACCTTCGGCGTGCGGTTGTCCAGCCCCACGAACGGCGCCACCGTTCCGACACCGGTGGTGACCAACAGCATCACGGACCTGAACCCGCCGCAGTTCGAAGTCACGAGCGCGCAGTACGGCGAAGGCGCCGGGACGGTGTCGGTGACCATCACCAAGAGCGGCAATACCGCGCTCACGCATCGCGTGACGTATTCCACGGGTGGTGGCACGGCAACGTCCGGCTCCGACTACGCGGGGTTCTCTGGTTTCGTGGACTTCGCCCCCGCGGACACCAGCAAGACCGTGTCATTGACCATCACCGACGACAGCACGGTCGAGGGCAACGAGACGATCATTCCGCAGCTCTCGATCAGCAATGGCGGTTACACCCTGCAGACCGGCGTGTTGACCATCCTCGACAACGAGGCGGCCAATACCATCAACATCAACAACGTGAATTTCGAAGGGTCGAGCGGCGGGTCGAGTACCTCCGCCTCGTACACGTTGACCGGCAGCGGCGACATCGTCGCTGGCGGCGACTGCCGCAGCGCTCTGGGCGATCCATGTCCGGGCGGAGACATCGGCGACTGGATCTCACCCAAGTCGAACTTCGCCAACTACCAGGTGCGCGCGACGCAACAAGGGCCGCAATGCCAGTTCATGAGCGGCACCTACAACACCTGGTTGGCGAGTGTCGCCGGCACCTGGGGATCGACCGTACCAGACGGGCAGTCGACGACCTGCAACGTCCTGCTCGAGATCCGAGCCATCGCCAATCCATCCGTGATCCTCGATACGGCGACTATCTACTTCAATCTCTACACGGGGTTGTGAACATGCGTGCCTGCGACCTGTCCGGAAAGTTCTTCAAGCGTTCGTGCCTCGCGGCCGTCGGTGCATTGCTGGTCCACGGTGTCGCCTACGCGGCCCTGCCCAGCGCCAACCTGCTGAGCGCGCCGCCCGTCGCAACGAGCACCCTTTCGAGCTACTCGATCGCGACGCCGACGCCCGGTGTGGCGGCCTGGGCGCAGACGCCACCGGAGTTCGTCGCGCTGGCGCGCACGCTCGGCCTCGAGCACGTGCTGGACGGGCAGATGGGAGAAGACGTCTATGCGCAGAACGTCTTCGACTACGTGCGCAACAACATCGCACTCGAGTTGCGCTTCGGCCTCGGCAAGGGCGGCTACGGCGCACTGGTGGAGCAGTCGGGCACGCCGTTCGATCAGGCCGAGCTCATGTACAAGCTGCTGAAGATGGCGCAGATCCCGGTCGAATACCGGATGGGTACGGCGACGCTGACGGCCGCCCAGTTCGCGCAGATGACGGGGTCGTTCACGGCATTGACTCCAGCGATCGTCGTCGATGCACGGCAAGCCTGCCAACTGCTCGCCGATGGCGGCATTCCGACGTCGCTTGCCACGACCAGCTGCAACAACGCCTCCGGCAACGCCACGAACATCACATTCGGGCATGTGTGGCTGGCGGCGTCGCCGAAGAATAAGGCGGGCACGACCCTTTCGAAGCTCTACGATCCATCGTTCAAGACACACACCCTGGTTGCGCCGACCATCGACATCCCGAGCTGGCTCGGCTGCGGCACGTTCGCCGCGTCCACCTGCGGCTCGGGAATGATCGCGGCGGCGAATGCCCAACCCGGCACACGTAGCGGATCGTTCAAGAACTTCGACGAGCCGGCTATCGGGACATACCTCCGCGCACGAGCTGTCGCGCTCCAGGGTCAGATCCAGATCAACAACCGCCTGGCATTCGCGGAGGATGTGGTCGGCGGCAAGCGCCTGGTGAACACGGTCGTGACGGCGAACGATACTCTTCCGTACACGGCAGCCCAGACGACGTCCTGGACCACCAACATCCCGGACTCGCTGCGCACCACGTTCCGTGTGCGTTTCAAATCGGGCAGCGAGCGCAACGTCGGCGGTGTGCGCACCAACGACCAGCTGTTCTATGCCGATGAGATCGGCGGGCGCATCCTGCAACTCAATTCCGAGGGCTACTTCAACATCACCGGCGGCACGATCGCCCCGGGCGCCACCAACCAGTGTCCGGCCTGTCTGGCCTGGCTCGTGGTGCTCGACGTCAACCATCCGTATGCGGCACCGTCCAACTACGGCGACGAACACGTCGAGATGGAGATGTTCAATCCGGATACCGGATTCCCGGATTTGCCGGACCATGGCGCATTCCCGCTGACGCTGGTGTTGAGCCTGGGGAACGGCAGCCCGGCCGCGGAGAAGCACATCTCCGCCATTCAGGAAGGTTCATTCGCCGAGTGGGATGACGCGTGGAATGCGCTCAACAGCCAGGGATTCACGACACGCTACGACAAGCACTACGAATCCAAGGACCAGCCCGTGCTCGCCGCCAAGCTGATGAGCCAGGGCGCGGCCGCGGACCGACTGCTGCAGGGAATCACGCGATCCAACATCACGCGTCACCACGACATGGGCGTGGTCTACGGGCATCCGGACAATCCGTCATCGATGACACTGATGTCGGTGCAATCGGCGCTGAGCGTCAACACCAACTCCAGCGCCAATACGGCAACACTGCGCACGGCGACCTTTGAGGCGGCAGCCACGACATGGGCAATGCTGGAAGGCTCGGTGGCGGGGCAGATGAACAACTCCGGCGCGGGACTGTCGAGTGCGACCGCATTTTCAAACAATCGCGGATTCGACTACTACCAACTGACACCCGCGCAGATCCTCAGCGAGTTCCCCGCGGGTGGTTCGAACGTCTACACACAACGCTATCGCGACGCCGCCAATCTGGGTTGGGGCGTGGTGCTGAACTCACGCACGGACGTGCAGATCTTCACCAAGGCGGGCGGCGTGGCGCACACCTTGTATGCCGCGCTCAAGGGAGCGTCGGACTACAACAAGGACCCCATTTCCAACGCGATGAAGTCCACCGAGCTGACCGATCAGGCAGCGGAGCGCAAGAAATATCTGAACGTGTCGCCGGCGGATGGCACGTTCACGCTCAAGCAAACCGACCTCGTGACCGGCGTGGGCGGATTCCCGCAGGCCTTGCCGTTCACGCGCACGTACCGATCGGATGGATTCGTGCGCGATGCGACGGTCATGTCCACGATCAACACCCAGCAGGGTCTCGACAACACCAGCTACTCCGCTTCGAATGCGCATCAGTACGAAGCTCCGGACGCTGCCGCAACGTCGCATCTCGGCGGTGGATGGACGCACAACTATCACGTGTACGCCAGCTACACGAGCAACGGTGGCAAGGCGCTTGGCGCGGACAACGCGCTCGAATCCACGAACGCCATCGCGGCACTATGGACGCTCGTCGATGCAGCGCGGTCGCCCACGCTCACGGGTCGAGTGGCTTCGGAGCTCACGGCGCACTGGCTCGCGACCAAGCTCTTCTACAACGCCGCCACCATCGACGCCGGCGGAAATACCGAGACATTCCAGGAGCTCGCCGACGACAGCATGTATTCGGCCAAGGGTAGCGCCAGGCTGACCAAGACCGGCGATCTGGGCTGGTTGCCTTCGGCGCTCACGTACACCGGGCACGACGGAGACGTCATCAACTTCGTCGTAGGCAAGTGGAAGAAGTACCCGACTCGTACTGGCAACGGTGTGCAGCCTCTGCCGGACGCCTACTTCGTCGCCAGCAACTGGACCTTCCCCGATGGAACGGTCGTGACCTTCGAATACGAGGGCCAGTTCCTGGTGCTCACCTATGACGGCGGCAGCGATCGATTCTGTGCCGTGATCGGCGGGACGCCGCAGTGCATCGGGCCGCCCAGCGCCATCGACGCGCCTTATGGCCTGGTGCTCAAGGCCGTCTATAACAACTTCGGCCGTCGTCTCGATTTCGCCACCGACTCATCGACGGTGCCGGTGCCGAACCCCGATGGCCCCACGGGCTACGTGCAGTTCACCTCCATGTTCCGCATCAAGCGCGTCACGGACGAGAACAATCGCTACGTCGACTACACCACGCCCGGCTGCAGCGGCGTGAGCTTCGCCTGCGGCACCTTCTCGGTGACCAAGCCTAACAACGTGGGGCCGGCGACCCTCACGGAGACCTACACGTACCAGGCCGGCACGGATTCACCCGCTCCGGCATTCACGTTCAAGGGCGACTACCGTCTGCGCCGCTGGTACACACCCGAGCACTCGGACACGGCCAACGATGTGGCGTATCGCACCTTCACCTACGACCCGCTGTATCGCGTGTCTCGGGTTCGCGATGCGCGCGGAAATCCGACTTTCTACTACGCGGGCGCTGTCGCCGAGACCGAGAACTGGAAGCGGGCGGAAGTGGTCTCCGGAGTGGGCGCCGTCGCGGTCAACGAGTTCGACCGGCTCAATGGCGCTTTGCGAACCATCGATGGGTTGGGCCGCATCACGACCAACGAATACGACAATGTCGGACGCCTGCTGCGCACGGTGAATCCCGAAGGCGACAGCGTGGTCAAGACGTACGACGCACGCTCGAACGTCACCTCGACGACTCGCAAAGGAAAACCCGGCAGTGGACTCACCGATGCGGTCGTCACCACGACCTACGGTGAGGCGAACACGGTCCTGAACTGCGTCACGCCGACCACCTGCAACAAGCCCGTGCTCGAGACGGATGCGAAAGGTTACGTTCGTCGAAACAGTTGGGATCCGGCCACGGGTCTGCTGACGCGCGTCGAGACCGGGCTCAACAGCTCGCTGACCTGTCATTCCACGGTCGGCACGGTATGCCCGCAGTACGATCTGGTGTCCACGCCGGCGCAGACCAACGGCGTCTTCATGCTTCGGCAAACGACGCAACGCCTGAACGCATCGTTGAACCTGGTCAACACCTTCACCTATCAACCGAGTAACCATTGGACGCTGCTGACGGGCGTCAACGATTCGGGTAGCGGGCGACCCAACCAGACCACGACGTTGACCTTCGATGCCGTCGGCAATCTCACGCAAGCGGACGGACCGCGCACCGACGTGTCGGACGTGCGCAATTTCACGTGGGATCAGCTGCGACGCCTGCGGCTCGCGATCGACGCTGACCCGGACGGCGCGGGCACGCTTCCGCGCATCGCGGTGCGCACCTCTTACGATCGCGACAGTCTCGTGACGACCAGCGAGAAGGGTACGACCACCAACGCGACGGGCACGGATTTCGCGGCCGTCGAGACCACGGCCTTCGCGTACGACCTGGTGGGCAACAAGACGCGTGTGACTAATCCGGTTGGCGTCACTCAATTCGCCTACGACCAGGATGACCGATTGATCTGCTCCGCCGTTCGCATGAATCCCGATGTGTACGGTTCGTTGCCTGTGGACGACTCGTCCACGCAGTTCATCACCGACGATGGCGCCTGCGTTCTGAGCACGACAAGTGCGAAGTTCGGCGCGGACCGCATCACGCACAAGGTGTACGACATGGCGTCGCAAGTGACGCTGGAGCAGCGTGGCTACCGCAGCGGTGTACAACAGGACTACATGGCCGCCGGCTATACCCTGAATGGCAAACAGGACTGGGTCGAGGACGCCAATGGCAATCGTAGTGATCTCGTCTATGACGGATTCGACCGGTTGTGTCGCCTTTACTTCCCGCAGACGACGAAGGGTTCACACAAGCCCAACACCGGCCAGGACGAAAGCACGCTGATGAGCTGCTCGAGCCCGGACACCGGCGACTACGAGATGTACGCGTACGACCCAAATGACAACCGCACGTCATTCCGCAAACGGGGTACAGGCACCGCGTCGGCGCGCACGATCACGTATGAATACGACGCGCTCAATCGCGAGACGCGCAAGAACCTTCCGGGTAGTGACACGTACGACGTGCACACCCGCTACGATTTAGCCAACCGCAAGCTGTTCCAGCACTTCGGCGCCAGCGCCGGCAGCGTGAGCACCGACTGCTCGGCGACGGCGACGGGCATCGACTACTGTTATGACCGGCTCGGTCGTGTCACGCGCGACAACGGATACGGGCGACCGATCGACTATCAGTACGACGAGGCGGGCAACCGCGAGCGGATCACCTGGCCAGGTGCGACGAACTTCGTCGAGTACACCTACGACGCGATGAATCGCATGAAGCTGGTGTGCGAGACGGACGAGTGCTCCGGCTCCATCCTGGCGACCTACAACTACGACGCCTTGGGTCGTCGCGGCACGATCTCGCGACAGAATGGCGCCGCCACTTCGTTTGGCTACGACGGCGCGTCGCGCATCACCAGCATCGCGCAGGACATGTCGGGCACCGCGAATGACGTCACCTTCGAGATGCAGCTCTACAATCCTGCGTCGCAGGCCATGCGCATTCGCCGCACCAACAACATCTACGACGATGCGCCCGCGGCGGCCAACAAGAACTATACGCCGGATGGCCTGAACCGTTACACCGAGTACGGCTACGACGCTCGTGGCAATCTAACTAGTGATGGCACCCGGACGTTCATCTACGACATCGAGAATCGGCTGACGGATCTCACCGGTCCGTCGACGTTGAAGATCACGTACGATCCGAACGGGCGACTGAACCAGACCAAGGTCGGCGTCGACCCGTCGGCCGTGTACACGACATTCCTGTACGACGGCGACCGGCTCACGGCCGAATACAACGGCACCGGCTCGACGGCCACCGTGCTGCGTCGGTATGTGCACGGTGCGAACGTCGACGAGCCCCTGGTCTGGTACGAAGGCAGCGGATTCACCGACCGCCGTTGGTTCCAGGCGGATCAGCAGGGTTCGGTCATCGCCACGACCAATGCATCGGGCGTCGCGACTTCGTACGCGTATGGGCCGTATGGCGAACCGAAAGGCGACGACTGGACTGGCGCGCGCTTCCGCTATACCGGCCAGATCGTGCTCAACGATGCACCGGGACTGAAGCTCTACTACTACAAGGCCCGCGTCTATGACCCCGTGATTGGCCGCTTCATGCAGACCGATCCAGTAGGTTCCCGGTCAGACCAAAATCTTTACGCGTACGTCTCGAATGACCCGCTCAATAAGGCAGATCCCTCGGGCGAAGTCGAGGTCGAGGATGCCAGCCAGGCTCGCAAGTGGTATCAGACGAATACAGATGGCCATCACTATGTTCCGTTCGGTTCCACGGTCACGGGAAGTGACGGGAAAAAATTGGACATCTCGTCGGACGCGAGGAAGGTATTTGGCGCTTCAACCACGGGAGAGAAGCTGCCCAGTGGAAATGGCGTGCACGGCTGGAATGAGGCACACGCGAAATACAACGCAGCAGTAACGAAGGAGCTCGAAAAGTTCGCGAAGACCAACAAGATCAACCTGGCCGAGATGACCACCAAACAGGCGCAGGCATTCGTCTCGCAGATCAAAGGCTCTTCGTTGCCATCGATACGAAATTTTCTCGCACCAATCGAGAAATTTACCGCGGGCCTCAGGGCAGCCTCAGGCGGGGCGGTGGGTCGAATGATTTACCGCGCCTCAAACTCGCTCTACTTAGTGCAAGTGGCCGAGAATATGCGCAGCCCAGAAACTGGTGCGTGCAAGATGTCCAAGTTCTGCAATGCAAACGCGCGGAACGAAGGGAGTGAAAACGACGACGATGAAGAACAGTAGGCGTGGCCAGTGGCTTGACGCCCTCGCTGAGGGGTGCCGGGAGATCCGGAGCGGGCTCCTGTCGACGGGCCTGACGTCGTGCCTCGCAGAGGAGACATGGATGAAGGGCAACGCGAGCTCTGCCGATTGGTCTGAATTTGAAACGTTCAGATTGGCATACGCGCGCGAAGTCATGTATTCCAAGAATCCATCGGAAATTCTCCTGTCGGACCCCGGCGATTACCCTTTCGTTGATCGAGTGGTATCGGAGAAGGTCGAAAAGAGATTTCGGGTATTCGGACCGGTCGCCGAGCTATTCAATGACGCCAAGCGACGACATCTGATCGAACTGACGAGAGCACAGCAGGATTTCTCCGAGATGCTCTCTGGTCTGAGTGAAGCGGCAAAGACTCGAAGACGCGCATTTCATGCCTTCCATGACGAGCTACGCGCGAATGAATTGCGCACATTCGGGGATGGCTCGACTGACGAGTGGAATGAGTCAGTGCAGTCGGACGAAGCTGCATGCGCAGCGATCTTGCGTTCGTTGGGACAATCACTTGGTGACAAGATCGCCTGGAAAATTCACTCTAGCCAAGAGGGCGCGATACTGCGCATTCATATCGACGATGACTTCAATCTGCTCCTGGTGCCCAAAATCGAAGCTGATTGGAGTGCCCGGCCAAATGGAATCATCTACTGGCACTTTCATCTGATGGATGGGCCTGATACGGCGCCTCTCGATCCGAACGTCGTGTGGATACCTTGGGCGCTCCCGGGCCGATTCGCTGTGTATGAGAATTTTTCAAATTGCAACGAGTACCAAACCGCCACCTCGGCCTGGCAATTCGCAACTCGATTCTTGATCGAATATCTATGCCGTCGCTCGAATGGTCGTGTTGAGCTCACCGGCTAGAAGACTGCTTCAATTGCCTGGGCCGGAAGGTCGTGAGAAGAGATCGTGGACAGATGCAAGAAATGGAGAATGCGTGAGAGCTAACAGACTCTACTTAACTGTGGTGTTGTGCATCATCGAGTCTTCGGCTCACGCCCGCTTCCTCCAGACCGACCCCGTCGGCTCCAAGGACGACAACAACCTTTACGCCTACGTGAACAACGATCCGATGAATCGCGCGGATCCCAGCGGCCTCTATTCCTGTGGCAGCTCGCTGAAAGGCGCGGCCTGCACGAACTTCATGGCCGCCCAGGATCTCGCCAAGAAGACCATCAACGCCAACATCGCCATCATCAAGACCATCCAGGGGAAGGTCGCCGGCGGCCAGAAGCTCTCGGCGGCGGAGCAGAAGGTGGCGAACAAGATCAGCAGCCTGATGGGATCCAAGGGCGCAGGCACGGATTCGAAGGTGCTCGGTGCCCTGGTCGAGAAGGGCACGAAGATGATCGGCGTACTGGAAAGCAACACCAAGGCGGAGAAAGGTACGGGATCAACCGACTACGCGCACGCCGATCCAGGGCAACTGACGCTGTTTCCCTCACATTTCGCGAGCAGCCAGCAACAGCAGGCCAGCACCATCGCTCACGAATCCGCGCATCATGGAGCGAACGCGTTCGACTATCGCTACATGCTTCCCGGCGACAAATACCAGACCGAAGCGCTGGGCATGTCGAACATCTCGGCGGTCGCGCCCATGAAAGGCCCGGAGTTCATGGGCAATGTCGCGGACGCGCTCACGCTGTCATTGGGCGTCGACCGCGACGATGACTACAAATGACTCGCGCCGCGACAGTGCCGGCGCTGTTGACGATGATGGCCGTCGCGGCATGCGCGCGCTCTGCGCCGCCTCTGCAGGCGACCTTCGGGCACGAACCACGCGGCGACTTCTACTTCGTCGAATTGCGCAATGTGTCTTCCGACTTCGCCTGTGTCTCGCCGCAGGATTTCGACACCCGCCGCGGCGGTTTCGTCTTGACGTCGGCGAGTGGCCAGCGTGCGACGCAGACTTCGTTCGCCGACGGAAAGCCGATGCTGGTCGACGGCTTCGACTACGGCCGCGACTTCGCCTTCATTCCGCCGGGCAAGACGCGCCGCTTCTACCTGGACATGTCCATCTTCAAGGTGCCCGCGGGCGAGTACACCTACGAACTCGTCGCGGATTCGTTCCTGTGCAAGGATCTTGCAGACACCGGACATCACGCAGCGGGTACGAAAGTGCAGGGATTCCCGTTGCGACTTGGTGGCAAGCTGCAACTGTCGTCGACGGAAACCAACAACAAGTAGATGGGAGGTCCCGTGAAGATCTCGAATGCGTCGCTGGTCCTGATCCTGTGTCTGGGTATCCCGGCGGCCCAAGCGCGCTTCCTGCAAACCGATCCCATCGGCACGAAGGACGACATGAACCTCTACGCGTACGTGGGCAACGACCCCATGGACCGCGTGGACCCCACCGGCATGGAGTGCGTGGAGTCGACCCGTCGCTGCACCTACGATCAGATCTGGGTGAAGGAAAAGAAGCACAAAGACTCCGAGGGTAACGAGATCACGGGCCATTACGAGGCGCTGACGGACGAGAAACGCGCCTCGCTCAGCGAAAAGGACCAGAAGAAGCTCGCGGATGGTGAGAACAAGATGTCCGTCGCGTACGCGGCTTCACTCGACGGCGGTAGCGCGACGGTGCCGGGCAATCCCGCGAATGCCAATCCGCAGGCGACGCCGGTGACCGGGCCGCAGATCGGCGCTTCTCTCGCTGGATCGGTGTTGCGGGCAAATTTCAACCGTGCGTGGGGCAGCAATGGGCAGCCGAAGGTCGCCGGTCAGTCGATCGTCGACGGCAAGCCCACGATCACGACCTATTCGAAATTCTTCAGCACCAACATGGGCAGTGGCACTACGATCCCGTTCATGCACGAAGGCTTGCATGGTGTGGGCAATTTACGCGACGAATGGCGCAACGATTCCGGCCATGGGGATGCTTTCGATGACGCGATCAGAGAAATCCTGAAACCCCGGTAGCAAGCGATGAAATCCTTTGCGCTCTTCGGTGTGCTAGCGGTCTGCGGCTGCATCGCCGGTCCAGCCGCTGCGGCACGAGCGGTCTGTGGCGACACACTCGGCCGTGGTCATCGTGCGCAGAAAACGATAACGCCGTCGTTCGAGCGCTTCGGTCCGTCTTACTACCTGCACGTCGACGGGTTCGTGATGTTGCTGCGGCCGCAGGATATCGTCGACAAGCTCGGCCAGCTGAAGAAGCTGCGCAAGCCGGGTGATGCGGAGGCGCTGATCGCGGCCATCCAGGCGGACCTGCCGCTGCGCGCCGAAACAGACTTGTTCAAGTACACCTTTATTGCCCCCGAACGGATGGAGCTCATCGATTTCGCCGTCGACCAGCTTCTCGAGGAGGGGCGCGTCGGCGTGTTTGGGCTGCGAGCGCTGGGTGACCCATCTGCTGCCAGCGAGCCCATCCTGCGCGTCTCCGTGAACACCGCTGACAACGATCTTGCCGAGCGAGTCTTCTGCACGCGTTCACAGCAAGTGCTGCATCAGGTCCGTTTCGCCTTCGATTGATCACGTGCCACGCATGACACCTCACAGGTGTCTCGCTACCTGAATTCCTTTACTCTTGCGCCTGCCTTCGGGTCATACGTAAAAGAATCAGGGGCTTGCAGGAACTCATGGCGCTCGACAACGAGACTCTCGGATCGCTGCGGATCGACCGTTCTGCCGTTCAGGACGACGGCGCCGGCAAGAAGATCCTCGCGTGGTGCCTCGTCGGCATCGTCGTGATCGGCGCGGCCCTCGCGGGCTTCTTCCTCTTCGGCGGCAAGACCGTCGAAGTCACCACCGTCACCGCCCAGGCCGAGAGCAATGGCCCGAGTCTGGGTAACGCGGTGCTGAACGCGTCCGGCTACGTGGTCGCGCGCCGCATGGCCACGGTCTCGGCCAAGGTCACCGGCAAGGTCCAGGAGATCTACGTCGAGGAAGGCACCGCCGTGAAGAAGGACGAAATCCTCGCGCGCCTCGACCCGGTGAACATCCAGACGGTCCTCACGATGGCGGAGCGCGAGCTCGAAGCCGCACGCCGCAACAACACCGAGATCGAAGTGCGCCTCGCCGACGCGCGCAAGAACCTCGAACGCAACGAATCGCTGGTCAAGCAGCAGCTCGTCAGCCAGACGGCGCTCGACACCGCGCGCGCCGACACGAACGCCCTGGCGGCGCGTCTCGAAGCGTCGAAGGCGCAGGTGAAGGTGGCCGAGAGCCAGCTCGCCATGCGCAAGATCGACTTCGACGACCTGCAGGTGCGCGCGCCGTTCGCCGGCGTGGTCATCTCCAAGGACGCGCAGCCGGGCGAGATCATCTCGCCGATGTCGGCCGGCGGCGGTTTCACGCGCACGGGCATCGCGACCATCGTCGACATGGACTCGCGCGAGGTCGAGGTGGATGTCAACGAGGCGTACATCAATCGCGTCAAGGAAAACCAGCGCGTCGAGGCCACGCTCGACGCCTATCCGGACGACCCGATGGCCGCGCACGTCATCAAGATCGTGCCGACCGCCGACCGCACGAAGGCGACGGTGCGCGTGCGCATCGCCATCGACAAGCTCGAGCCGCGCATCCTGCCCGACATGGGCATCAAGGTGCGCTTCCTCGACGACCAGCCGGCCGCGGCGGCGCAGACCCGCGGCCCGCGCATCCGCATTCCGAGCAGCGCGGTGCAGACGGTCGACGGCGAGTCCGTCGTCTGGATCGTCAACGACAACCGCGTCGAGCGCCGCGCCGTCACGGTCGGCGCCGAGAGCGACGGCCAGGTCGAAGTGCTCGCCGGCGTGAACTCGGGCGACGAGCTCGTGTCGCCAGCGGTGCCGGGGCTCGAGGACGGCGGCAAGATCAAGCTCAAAGAAGACGCCAATAGTTAGTCAGAGGAAACGCACATGTCGGCAGTGGAACAGACCCTGGGCAAGACCGATCCGATCGTCGCGCGCCTGCGTGGCGTCGCCAAGCAGTACCGCCGCGGCGGCGAAGTGGTGCCGGTGCTCGAGAAGCTCGATCTCGACCTGCCGCGCGGCGACTTCGTCGCGCTGATGGGTCCGTCGGGCTCGGGCAAGACGACCTTGCTGAACCTGCTCGGCGGCCTCGACCGCCCGACCACGGGCAGCATCGAAGTCGAAGGGCTGGCCATTGACCGCCTGTCGGATTCGGCGCTGGGCCGCTGGCGCGCCGACCACGTCGGCTTCGTGTTCCAGATGTACAACCTGCTGCCCGTGCTCACCGCGGAGCGCAACGTCGAGCTGCCGCTGCTGCTGACGAAGCTGGGCAAGTCGGACCGGCTGAAGCGCGTGCACACGGCGTTGAGCCTCGTCGGCCTGGCCGATCGCATGAAGCACAAGCCGCGCGAGCTGTCGGGCGGCCAGGAGCAGCGCGTCGGCATCGCGCGCGCCATCGTCACGGATCCCACGCTGCTGCTGTGCGACGAGCCCACGGGCGATCTCGACCGCAAGTCCGGCGACGAGATCCTGGATCTCCTGCAGGCGTTGAACAAGCAACACGGCAAGACCATCGTGATGGTCACGCACGATCCGCGCGCCGCCGAGCGCGCGAACCGCACGTTGCATCTCGAGAAGGGGCGCCTGGAACGGGAGACGAAGTGATGTTCCGCTGGCTGCCACTGGTCTGGGCGAATCTGAAGCGGCGCAAGCTGCGCTTCGCGTTCACGTTCATCTCCATCCTGCTCGCGTTCCTGATGTTCGGCATGCTGGACGCGCTGCGCACCTCGCTGTCGCAGGCCGTGAACATGGCCGGTGCGGATCGCCTGTTCTCGCAGAGCAAGGTCAACATCACCGTCTCGAGCCCGCGCTCGCACTATGAAAAGGTGCGCGCGACGCCGGGCGTGCTCGCGGTCGCGCCGTTCAACTGGTTCGGCGGCATCTACAAGGACAGCAAGCAGCAGATCCAGATCCAGGCCACCGATCCCGAGCAGTTCCTGAAGGCGTATCCCGAGGTGCACCTGAAGCCCGCGGAGATCCTCGCGTGGAAGCAGGACCGGCAGGGCATCGTCGTCGGCGAGCTGCTGGCGCAGCAGTACGGCTGGAAGGTCGGGCAACGCATCCCGATCCGTTCGGACATCTGGCGCAAGGCCGACGGCTCGGACACGTGGGAGTTCAACATCGTCGGCGTGTACACGGTCGACGGCACGGGCTGGGACAAGCGCAGCGCGCTGTTCCAGTACGACTACTTCAACGAGTCGCTGCAGTACGGCAAGGACATGGTCGGCTGGATGATCATCAAGGTCGCGAATCCGGCGGAGTCCGAAAAGATCGCGAACCGCATCGACGCGATGTTCGCCAACTCGCCGAATGAAACGAAGACGGCGACCGAACGCGTGTTCGTCAAGCAGTTCCTCGACCAGGTCGGCAACATCGGCGCGATCCTCGTATCCGTGACCACGGCCGTGTTCTTCACGATGCTGCTGGTGACGGCGAACACGATGGCGCAGTCGGTGCGCGAGCGCACCAACGAGATCGGCGTGCTGAAGACGCTGGGTTTCAACGGCAACACCATCCTGACGCTGGTCCTGCTCGAGTCGCTGCTGCTGACGTTCACCGGTGGACTGGTCGGCCTGGGCATCGCGTGGCTGTTCGCCGGGGGATTGGGCGAGGCCATCAAGAACTATTTCCCGCTGTTCAAGATCGGCGTGGACACGTTCGTGGTCGGCGCGGCGCTGATGCTGGCGTTCGGCCTGATCACCGGGCTGTGGCCGGCGCTGACGGCGATGCGGCTGAAGATCGTCGACGCTCTCCGGCGCAATTGAGGTAACGACATGAACACCTTCTCCCAGATCGGCGCCGTCACCGGCATGAACCTGCGCAACATCCCGCAGCGCTGGTCCTCGTCGCTGGTCGCGGTGCTCGGCGTCGGCGGCGTCACGCTGGTGCTGGTCGCGCTGCTGTCGATCGCCGCGGGCTTCAAGGTCGCGCTCGAGGGCTCGGGTTCCGACGACGTCGCGATGATCATGCGCGCCGGCTCGACGAACGAGCTGTCGGGTGGTTTCGGCGTCGACACGGTCACCGTGGTCAGCGATGCGCCCGGCATCCGGAAGGACGAGGCCGGCAAACCCATCCTCTCGCCCGAGCTCTACGTGCTCGTCGACGGCAAGATGAAGGGCAAGGACGCGAGCACGAACCTGCCGCTGCGCGGCGTCGGCCAGATGGCGCCGAAGGTGCGCAAGAGCTTCAAGCTGGTCGAAGGACGCCTGTTCAAGGAAGGCACCAACGAAGTCATCGTCGGCGACGGCGTCGTGCAGCAGTACGACGGTCTCGAGGTCGGCAAGAAGGTGCGCTGGGGCGCCACCGACTGGACGGTGGTCGGCCGCTTCACGGACAAGGCGGGCATCGCGGAGTCCGAGGTCTGGGGCGACACGCGCGTCGTGCAGCAGGCCTGGCGGCGCGGCAACAGCTTCCAGTCGCTGCGCGCGAAGCTCGAGAGTCCGGCGGCCATCAAGAAGCTGAAGGACGCGCTGACGAAGGATCCGCGCGTGCGCGTCGGCGTGCAGACCGAGCGCGATTTCTACGCCGACCAGCAGAAGCTGATGTCGACGATCATCAACTACGTGGGCTGGACGCTCGCGATCATGATGGGCATCGCGGCGCTGTTCGCCGCGTTGAACACGCTGTTCAACGCGGTCGCGAACCGCGTGCGCGAGATCGCGACGCTGCGCGCCCTCGGGTTCGGCGCGACCGCGGTCGTCGCCTCGGTACTCGTCGAAGCGCTGATCCTGGGTGCGATCGGTGGTTTGATCGGCGGCGTGCTCGCCTGGGCCTTTCTGAACGGCATGCACAGCTCGACGATGAACTGGGCATCGTTCTCGCAGATGACGTTTGCGTTCACCGTCACACCCGGCCTCATGGCCACGGGTATCATCTACGGCCTGATCCTCACGTTCATCGCGGGCATCCTGCCGGGCATTCGCGCGGCGCGGCTGCCCATCACATCGGGGCTCCGCGAGTTGTGATGCAACGAAACCAGGGAAGGCGAATCATCATCGCGGCGCTGGCACTGGCCGGCGCCGCGTCGTTCGTGCGGGCGCAGGACGCGCCGACGGACTGGGCCGACGTCGAAGGCCGCGTCCAGTACGCGTACTACACCAACGACGCACGCGCGCTGAACGGCGTGCTGAAGACGCTCGAGACGAAGCCGGGCGACGGTGAAGAAAAGGAATCGCCCGAGAACCTCGTCATGCGCTCGTACTTCCGTGCGCTGGCCCAGTACCGCATCGCGCAGGTCCAGGCGCCGGTGAAGAAGCCCGACGCCAAGCGCGCCATCGACGACTGCCACGACGAGGTCGACAACGGCGTCGACGCCTTGCCGAAGGTGCCGATCGGGCTCGACGAGACCGACGACAACCGCAAGAAGCGCGCCGAGCTGTATACCCTGGCAACCGCGTGCACGCTCGCCGGCCGTGAGATGAGCACGATGCCGTTCTTCGGCGGCGGCCGCATCGGCTCGCGCATCGAGGAAGCGGTGAAACTCGAGCCGAAGAATCCGCGCGTGCGCCTCGTCGAAGCGCTGGCGCAGTTCGATCGCGCCGGCAAGGACGAGAAGGAAAAGGCGGCCGCCCTGGCGAAGCTGCGCAACGTCACGCGGATGTTCGAGGCCGCGCGCGCCGCGGCGTCGAGCACGCCGGAGTGGGGTGCCGCGGAAGCGTATGCGTTCCTCGGTCGCGCGCTGATGGAACAGCGCGACGCGGTGAATGCGCGCGAGGCGCTGGAGCGGTCGTTGCTGATCGCACCGGACTACGCCTTCCCGCGCAAGCTGATGAGCCAGATCACGCGCTGACAAACCCCGGGTGATTCGCGCGGTGCAGCGCGCCGCGGCTTTCCCTAAAATCCGCGCGTGCCGTACCCGCATCTGTTCGCGCCGCTGGATCTCGGGTTCACGCGACTCCCCAACCGGATCGTGATGGGCTCGATGCACACGGGCCTCGAAGACCGGGCCGCGGACTTCCCCAAGCTGGCCGAGTATTTCGCCGAGCGCGCCCGCGGTGGCGCCGGGTTGCTGGTGTCGGGCGGCATCGCGCCGAACCGGGCCGGCTGGGCCAAACCGTTCGCGGGCAAGTTGTCCGCGCCGCGCGAAGTGGCGCGGCATCGGCTGGTCACCGACGCCGTGCACGACGCGGGCGGGCGCATCGCGATGCAGATCCTGCACACCGGCCGTTATGCGTATCACCCGTTCCCCGTCGCGTCGACGTCGCTGCGCGCGCCGATCAACCGCTTCAAGCCGCGCGAGCTGTCGACCGACGCCGTCTACGACCAGATCGACGACTTCGTGAATTGCGCGGCGCTCGCGCAGGAAGCGGGCTACGACGGCGTCGAGATCATGGGTAGCGAGGGTTACTTCATCAACGAGTTCCTCGCGCCGCGCACGAATGCCCGCCGCGACGAATTCGGCGGGCCGCTGGAGAACCGCGCGCGGCTCGCGCTGGAGATCGTGCGGCGCACGCGACAGGCGACCGGCCGCGACTTCATCATCATCTTCCGCCTCTCGGGTCTCGACCTGGTCGAAGGCGGCGGCACCGGCGGCGAGGTGGAGTGGGTGGCGTCGCAGATGGAAGGCGCGGGCGCCTCGCTGCTGAACACGGGCATCGGCTGGCATGAGGCGCGTGTGCCGACCATCGCCGGCATGGTGCCGCGCGGCGCGTTCGGCTGGGTGTCGGCGCGCATCAAGGCAGCGACACGGCTGCCGGTGATCGCGACGAATCGCTTCAACGCGCCGGGCGACGCGGACTCGCTGCTCGCCAGCGGCGCGGCGGACCTGATCTCGATGGCCCGGCCGTTGCTCGCCGATCCGGAGCTGCCGCGCAAGGCGCGTGAAGGCCGCGAGGACGAGATCAATACCTGCATCGCCTGCAACCAGGGCTGCCTCGACAAGGTGTTCGAGAACCGGCGCGCGACCTGCCTCGTGAATCCGCGCGCCGCCTACGAGACCGAACTCGTGTTGAAGCCGGTGAAGCGGCCGAAGAACGTCGCGGTGGTCGGCGCCGGGCCGGCGGGGCTCGCCTGCGCCACCGCGCTCGCCGAGCGCGGCCATCGCGTCACGCTGTTCGAGAAGGCGCACGAGATCGGCGGTCAGTTCCGTTACGCGCGCGAGGTGCCGGGCAAGGAGGATTTCCACGACACGCTGCGCTACTTCGCGCGGCGCATCCAGCTCACCGGCGTCGCGTTGCGGCTGAACACCGTGGCGGAAGCAGGTCCGCTGGCGGCGTACGACGACGTCGTGCTCGCCAGCGGCGTCGCGGCGCGCGAGCCGGCGATCCCGGGCATCGGGCATCCGAAGGCGATCCCGTATCCGGCGCTGCTGTCGGGTGAGCGCAAGGCCGGTGCGGCGGTGGCGATCATCGGCGCGGGCGGCATCGGCTTCGACGTCGCCGCGTTTCTCACGCATTCGCCGGAGCAGGACTACTTCGCGGAGTGGGGCATCGACCGCACACTGCTGGCGCGCGGTGGCCTCGCGCCGCGCGCGAACCTCTTGGCGCCGCGACGGGTCTACCTCCTGCAACGCAAGGAGACGAAGCTGGGCGCGACGCTGGGCAAGACGACGGGCTGGATCCATCGCACGGCCTTGAAGACGCGCGGCGTGATCATGAGGAATGGCGTGACCTACGAGCGGATCGACGATGCCGGGCTGCACATCCGGACGGCGGAGAAGGGCGCGGAAGTGCTGGACGTCGATCACGTGATCGTGTGCGCGGGGCAGGAGTCGGTGAATGGGTTGGCGGCGGAGCTGGAAAACCTCGGGAAGAAAGCGCACGTGATCGGCGGTGCGCTGCTGGCGGCGGAGCTGGATGCGGAACGGGCGATCCGGGAGGGGACGGAGTTGGCGGCGAGGATATGAGCAGGGATCGGGAAGACGATGGCGAGCGTCGCGGTGGAAATGGGGACAGTCCCCTTCTCCAGATGAGTCTCCTCGATGACGAACGAACCACTTCGAATGGGGATGGAGACAGTCCCCATTTCCGGATCAGCAACAAGGCGAAGAGGATCTCGATCCGCGTCTATCCGGACGCGCGCGTCGAGGTGGTCGTGCCGCCGCGCGCGCGGCCGCGCGACATCGAACACTTCGTCGCCGCGCAACGCGAGTGGATAGACAGCAAGCGCGCGCAGGCGCTGCGCAACAAGCCGGCACCGCAGCCGTTCCCGCCGGAGGTCATCGAGTTCCTGGCGACCGGCGAGCGCTGGCGGCCGCACCTGGCCGGCGGCGGACGCATGCGCGTCGTCGAGAAAGGCGACGTCGGCGGCGGTCGGCTGCTGGAGATCCACGGCGCCGCGGCCGGCAAACCGTTGCGGCTCGCGCTGCGCAACTGGCTGAAACGTGCCGCAGCGGAGCGGTTGGAACCCCGCGTGCGCGCGCTCGCCGCGGCCACGGACGTGCGTTATGCCAGGGTCGCGATCCGGCGGCAGCGGTCGCGCTGGGGAAGTTGTTCGGTGCGCGGTACCATCAGCCTCAATCTCTGCCTGCTGTTCCAGCGACCCGAAGTCGTCGACTACCTGATCATCCACGAGCTGATGCACGTCAATCACATGAACCATTCGCCGCGCTTCTGGGCCGCCGTCGAGACACATTGCGCCGACTGGCGCGTGCTCGACCGCGAGCTGCTGCGCGGCTGGCGCACCGTGCCGCGCTGGGTCTTCTCGGACAACTGAGCGCCATGCCCGACAACAAGGTCGATCTCAAGAACGAAGGCGTGCACTGGGACCTGGGTGCGTCGCAGTCGTACGGCGAATACCTGCAGCTCGACAAGCTGCTGTCCGCGCAGAAGCCCAACTCGATCGAGCAGGACGAGATGTTGTTCATCATCGTCCACCAGGTCTCGGAACTGTGGATGCGCCTCTTCCTGCACGAACTCGACCACGTGTTCGAATGCGTGCGTCGCGACAACCTCGATCCGTCCTTCAAGATGCTGGCGCGCATCTCGCGCCTGCAGGAAGAACTGCTCGGCGCCTGGAGCGTGTTGTCGACGCTGACGCCGTTCGAGTATTCCTCGTTCCGCAACACGCTCGGCCGCTCGTCGGGATTCCAGTCGCTGCAGTACCGCGTGCTCGAGTTCAAGCTCGGCAACAAGAACCGCGACGTCATCGCCGTGCACAAGCGCGACACCGACGGTTACGCGAAGCTCGAGCAGGCGCTGCAGTCGCCCTCGCTGTACGACGAAGTGCTGCGCGTGCTCTCGCGCCGCGGCTACGGCATTCCCGACGACGTGCTGGAGCGCGATTTCTCGGAGCCGTACGCGCCGTCGAAGGCCGTGACGGCCGCCTGGCTCGGCGTCTATCACAACGCCGAGAAGGACTGGGATCTGTACGAAATGGCGGAGCGGCTCGTCGACCTCGATCAGAAATTCCAGCTGTGGCGCTTCCATCACCTGAAGACCGTCGAACGCGTGATCGGCTACAAGCCCGGCACGGGCGGCACCGGCGGCGTTTCGTACCTGGCGAAGGCGCTGGAACTGAAATTCTTCCCGGAGTTGTGGCAAGTGCGCACGTCGATGTGAGGGCCAGGTGACGGCCTGGAGCGAGCTCGATCACATCATCTTCTTCTGCGGCACGGACGCGCCGGAGGCGTCCGCGCTGCTCGATCGCGGCCTGCACGAAGGTCCGCGCAATTCGCACCCCGGGCAGGGCACGGCCAACCGCCGCTTCTTCTTCCGCAACGCCTATCTCGAGCTGCTCTGGGTCGAGAACTTCACCGAGGCGCAGAGTCCCGTACCGCGGTCGCTTGGGCTCGCGGATCGCTGGCAGCGGCGCGACGCGGGCGTGTGTCCGATCGGCCTGGTGTTCCGTTCGGGCCGGCGCACGCTGGCGCGGCCGATCGACTCGTGGACCTACACGCCCAGCTACTTCCCGCCGGGGTTCTCGATCGAGGTCGCGAAGGACATCCCGGACAACGAACCGCTGCTGTTCTACCTGCCGTTCGCGCGGCCGACGCTGGTCGAGGAACGGGACGCGGGGCCCGCGCTGGTCGGCGACATCGTCGACGCCGTGCTGCACCTGCCCGCGACGATGCAGCTGTCGCCGGCGCTCGATGCGCTGGTGGGGGCGGGCGTGCTCGGCGTGGAGCCGGCGCGGCAGTACCGCATCGACCTGCGCCACGTCGGCGGCGCCCGCGACGTCATCGACTGCCGGCCGACGCTGCCGCTGCGCTTCGTGCCGTTCGACACGCAAAAAAAACGCCCGGCCGCGTGAGCGGTCCGGGCGTGCCCCTAGCTACTTGCTTGCTGATTGCTTGCTGCTTGCTCGTCCGTTCTATCGATCGCTGAAAACTATTCCGGCGCGACCCAGGAGTTGATCGACATCGCACTCGCCGTGCCGGCGGTGTCGCCGATCGGGCTCGGATATCCACCGACCCACTTGATGTCCGCCGAATACGTCGTGCCCTGGTTCCAGAGATATCCCTGCTGCCAGAGGTAACCCTGCTGCCACAGGAAGCCCTGGTTCCACAGGTAGCCCTGGTTCCACAGATAACCCTTGTCCGTCAGCGTGCCGCCGCCCGGACCCGACACGACGAACGTGCCGTCGGCCTTCTGGCGTACGCCACCCATGTAGTGGGCCGTGCCGTTGAGATCGTTGGCGATGTTGACGCCGAGATTCGCGCAGCCGAGCTGCGTGCCGTTGACCGCCGCCTGCGCATCGACGAGGCCCGTGCCCTGCTGCAGCACGCTGTAGGCGAGCTGGCCGCTGGCGTCGAGCGCCGGCTTGGCGCTGGCCATGATGCGGCACTTCACCTGGTCGGGCGTGAGGCCCGGGTTCTGCTGGATGACCAGCGCCGCGACACCGGAGACGACCGCGGCCGCCTGCGAGGTGCCGGACATCGTGAAGAAGTCGCCGTTGTTGATGAAGGTCGGGTGGTCCACCGCGATCTTCATGTACGTGCCCATGAAGCCCCACTGGTGGCCGCCGGGCGCGACGAGATCGGGCTTCACGAAGCCTTCGAACGTCGGGCCCGTCGACGAGAACGACGCGAGGCGGTCGTCCTTGCCGCTGTTGGTGTAGTTGTCGGTCATCGCGCCGACCGTGATGACGTACGGCACGTTGCCCGGCACGCCGACTGTCTGCGGCAGCGGGCCGCTGTTGCCGGCCGACGCGACGACGACGATGCCCGCCTGCCAGGCGCGCATCACGGCCTTGTTCAGCGGATCGTCCCAGTACCGCGAGCGCGCCGGGGCGCCGAGCGACAGGTTCAGCACGCGGATCGCATTCACGCTCTTGTTCTGGATGACCCAGTCGATCGCGCGGATGACGGTCGCGTACGTGCTCGTGCCGTCTTCGCCGAACGCCTTGATCGAAATGATGCGCGCGTCCGGCGCCACGCCGAAGTACGCGCCCTTGGCGTTCTTGCGGCTGCTGGCGATCAGGCTCGTGACGTGCGTGCCGTGGCCGGTGGTATCCGTCGACACCGACGACCAGGTGCTGTCGACGACGTTGCGGATCGCGTCGTACTGCGCGGCGACGCGGCCGTTGCCCTTGGTGTCGTTGTCGAGCGAGTCGATGTCCCAGAAACCCGTGTCGATGACCGCGACGCCGACCGCGTTGCCGCGGATGCCCAGCGTGTGCAGGTATGCCTGGTTCACGTCGACGGGCACCGGATCGCCTTCGCCGTAGTTCGTGGTGTACGAGATCTCGACGTCGTCGAGGTCGACGAAGTCGTTCGGGAAATTCTCGTTCATGCCGCCGACGAAGCGGATCGCCGTGTTGCGACCGCGGTAGGCGGTGATGTTGAAGCTCTTCGCGACCAGGTTCTTGTCGGTGCCGGCGCCGGTGATGCGGCCGAGCTCGGTCCAGGTCGTGCCGCCGTTGGCGCTGGCCTGCACGGACAGGTAGTCGGTGGCCTCGAAGCCGGTGCGCGCGTAGTTGAATTTCAGCGTGACGGTGGCCGAGCTGCTCGGCGTCGCGGCGCGGCGATACACGGCGCCGTCCTGGCCGACGATCATGCGGTTGCCGCCGCGCTCGGCCCAGCCGATCACGACCTTGCCGTTGAACGGGTTGTTGTTGTCGTTCTGCTCGACCCAGTCGCCGTACCAGCGGTGCGAGCCGTCGTTGTTGGCGAACGAGCCCGTCTCGAACCTGTCGAGCACGTTGGCCGCGGCCTGCGTCATGACGAGGGAATTCGTGGTGATCTGCTTGATGCCCGCGGCGCGCATGACCTTCGCATGCTGCGCGTCGGTGAGATCCGCTTCGACGGCGTCGATGACGCCGAGTCGCGAGGTCACGCGACCGCCGGCGGACGTGACCGCCGCGGCGGCCAGGTCGGTCGATTGACCCTCGACGATGTAACTCTGCGCGGAAACGGACAGTTGCTTGTCGATCGCCACCGGCGTGCCCGTCGCGGCCGAACACGACGACAACGCCGCCATCACCGCGGCTCCCACCAGCGAAGCCGCCGCCATTCCCACACTGAACTTCTTCAAGATCGCCTCATGGCCCCAGTCCGCGTCTTGCGGACGCCACCATTAGAGGCGGGGAGCGGCAGTTTCCTGCGTGCCTGCGTGACGTGGATCGCGGGGGAAGTGTGAGCGACCGCAAATAAGGGCCGGTCAAATACCGCCTATGTTCAACCGCGCCGGAGCGCGGAAACGGCGTGCGTCAGCGCGTCGCGCTGCGTGTGACAGAAGCTGGCGCGTCGGCGCCGGCCGGCAGGATCTTGGTCAGCAGATCGTTGAGCGGCGTGGCCGCGCAGAAGAGGTGGCCCTGGCCCTCGTGGCATTGCTCGGCCACCAGGAACTGCGCCTGGGCCTCGCTCTCGATGCCCTCGGCGACGATGCGCAGGCCGAACGCGTGGCCCAGCGCGATGGCGGCGCGGCACACGGCGCGCGCCTCGTGATCGTGGCCGACTTCCTCGACGAACGAGCGGTCGATCATCAGGCCGTCGAGCGGACTGTTGCGCAGCTTGCCGAGCGAGATGTAGCCGGTGCCGAAATCGTCGACCAGCACGCGCACGCCGAGACCGCGCAGCTGGTGCAGCGCCTGCAGGCCCGAGCGGCCCGTCGACAACATCTGCTCGGTGATCTCGAGGTCGAGATGCGAAGGCTCGATGCCGGCGTGTTTCGCCGCGTTCATCACGTCCTCGGCGAGGCTCTCCGCGGACAGATACTGGCGGCCGACGTTCACGGACACGCGCAGGTTCGGGAAGCCGCGCGCGGCCAGCAAGGCGAGATCGCGGCAGGCGCGGTTCAGCACCCAGCGGCCGAGCTGCACGGAGAGCCCGGAGAGCTCCGCGATGGGCAGGAATTCGGCGGTGGGCACGAGGCCGCGGATCTTGTGCGGCCAGCGCAGGAAGGCTTCGACCGCGACGATCTCGCGAGTCGCCAGCGTGTAGCGCGGCTGGTAGTGCAGCTCGAGCTCGTCTTTCTGGATCGCCTGCGTCAGCTCCTGCTGCCAGTCGAGCCGCGTCAGCGACGCGAGGCGCAGCGTGTCGGAATAAAAGGTGATCAGGCGGTCTTCGCCCTGGCGGCGGCCGGAGTCGAGCGTGGTCAACGCCCGTTCGATCAGCTCGATGGCGCGGTCGCCATCGGTGCCCGAGAGCGTCACGCCGCATTGCGGCGCGAGCTGGAAGATCTGGCCATCGATGTCGACCGGGTGGCGCAGCGCCTTGGCGATCTTCTGCACCGCGTCGTCGGCGTCGGTACGCGAGCGCAGATCGGTGAGCACGACGCCGATGACGTCGTCGGAGACGCGCGCGAGGCGCGGCAGGTTGGTGCGGCCCTCGGGCAGGTTCTCGACGATCACCTGCGCCGCGGACTCGAGCAGCCGGTTGGCGAGCGACGAATCGAACACGCGTTGATAGGTGCTGTAGCCGCCGATGTGGATCAGCGCGACGCCGACCATGTCCTCGCGCAGCGCGGCCATGTCGAGCGCCATGCGCAGGGATTTCTCGAAGCCGTCGCGGTGCGGCAGCATCGCGCTGGTCTGCTGGGGATACAAACCGGAATCGTTGGACGTCGTTCCCTGGCCCAGGTCGCGGCAGACGATCAGCACGCGGTCGAAGCCCTGCACCTGGAAGCGCATCTCCAGCGACAGGTCGCCTTCCTGGTAACGCTGCTGCGCGGTCTTGCGAGTCTTGAGGATGCGGCGCACGGTCTGCAGCGCGTGGCTGGCGATGGATTCCGGCCAGATCGCGTCGAGCGACGTGCCGGGCAGGCTCTGCTCGTCGGGGTTCAGTCCGCGCACGGCGTGGCCGCCGACGCAGGAGAGGATGACGCCGTCCCGGCGCACGATCAGTGCGAGGTCGGGCAGCGTCTTCAAGGCATCATGAATGTCCATGTTCATGTGTGCGGACCCTAACGCGCTTCCCGCAGGACGCGCAATGCGTTGACGGTGTCGTCGCCGCCGCGAGTCGACGACAGCTCGAGGATGACGCCGTTGGCGATGAGGCCGTCGACGTTGGATTCGACGGCGCCGATGACCGAGTGCAGCGCGGCGACCTGCTCGGTGCCGAACCAGCCGCGCCAGGCATTGCGGCCGCGCTTGGCGCGGTACAGCGCGAGGTCGGCGATCTTGATCGCGTGCTCCCAGCTCACCGCGTTCGGCTTGCCGGGCACGAACGGCAGGCAGGTGAGGCCGATCGAGCAGCTCGTGCGGACCACGGCGCCGCGCGCCAGCGTGAACTTCATCTTGGCGACGCGCTCGCGGATGCGCTCGGCGAGCATCGTCGCGTGTTCGACGTGGTTCGCGTGCGCGACGACGACGAACTCGTCGCCGCCCCAGCGCGCCAGCACGTCGTCCGGCCGGATCGCCTGGCGCAGCGCTTTCGCGACCTCGACGATGACCTCGTCGCCGGCCGCGTGACCGTGCTGATCGTTGATCGGCTTCAGCGCATCGAGGTCGATGATCATGATGGCCAGGCCCGGCTGCGCCGAACCGGCCTGGTTGGCGATCAACCGCGGGAATTGCTCCATGAGGAAGCGGCGGTTCGCGAGACCGGTCAACGTGTCCGTGAGGCTGGCCATCTCGAGGCGGCGGTTCGCGTCCTCGAGCTCGCGATTGCGTTCGGCGAGCTCGTAGGTGCGGTCGCTGACCTGCTGCTCGAGCTCGGCCCGCAGGCCCGCGGCGCGCGCGATGCGGCGCTGCTGCCCGTACCAGACGCCGAGCAGCATGAGCACGGCCGCGAGCGCGTACGCGGCGTACGCCCAAGACGTGGCCCACGGCGAGGGCGCCACTTCGATCGGCAGCGCGAGGTCCTGCGTGCTCCAGACGCCGTCGCTGTTGCTGGCGCGCACGTGGAACACGTAGCGGCCGCCGGGCAGGTTGGTGTACGTCGCGGCGCGGCGGTCGTCGGCGCGCACCCAGTCGCTGTCGAAGCCGTCGAGCTTGTATTCGTAGCGGTTCGAGCGCGGGTCGGCGAAATCGAGCGCGGCGAAGCGCAGCGTGATGACGTCTTCCTGATGCGAGAGGTGCAGCTTGTCGATGTGCTCCTCGGGCACGCCGACGGCACCCGGCGAGTTCAGCTTCAGGAACTGCGTCAGCACGACGCGCGGCGGACGCTCGTTGAACTGCAGCGTCTCGGGATAGAACGCGTTGAACCCGGCGGCGCCGCCGAAGTACAGCTTGCCGCTGCGGTCGCGGAAGTGCGCGCCGAAGTTGAACTCCTCGCCCTGCAGGCCGTGCAGGCGATGGAAGCGCTGGATGTTGTTGGTTCGCGGATCCAGCTTCGCCAGGCCGAAGTTCGTGCTGATCCAGATGTTGCCCATGCCGTCGGCGCGCAGGCCGTACACGGTGTTGTTGGGCAGGCCCTGCGTCTCGGAGATGTTCGAGAAACGCAGGTGACCGGCGGCATCGGCGGGGTTCAGCACGCGGTCGAGACCGCCGCCGCGCGTGCCGATCCACACGTTGCCGGCGTCGTCGACGAGGATCGAGTAGATGGTGTCGGCCGACAGCGTGTCGAGCTGGCGCGCGGCGCGCTTGTAGTAGTAGAGGCGTTTCGTGCGCACGTCCCAGACGTTCAGGCCGCCGCCGTCGGTACCGATCCACACGTGGCCGGTGCGGTCGCGCGCCAGCGCGGTGACGCGGCCGTTCGAGAGATGCAGGCCGTCCTCGGGACCCGCGCGCAGGTTGTCGAAGCGGCGCGTCGCCGGATCGAAGCGCGAGATGCCGCCGCCGTAGGTGCCGATCCAGACCTGCTTGTCCATCTCCAGCAGGCTCATGACGCCGGGCGCGGCCAGCGTGGTCGGGACCGCCGGATCGTTCTGGAAGGATTCGGCGCGCAGGGTCTTCGTGTCGAAGCGATTCAGTCCGCCGCCCATCGTGCCGACCCACAGGCCGCCGTCGCCGGCTTCGAGCAGCGCCATGACGCGATCGTCGGAGAGCGAATCGCGGGCCGCGCCGTGCTTCAGCACGCTGACCTTGCCGCTGGCGCGGTCGACGAGATTGATGCCGTTGCCGAACGTGCCGACCCAGAGCCGGCCCTGCTTGTCCTCGGCGAACGAGGTGATGTTGCGGTCGCTGTAACCCTCGTCGGCGCTGGCGCGAACGTGGCCGAACGACCACGTGCGCGGATTCCATTTCGCGAGACCGCCGGACTTCGTGCCGATCCACAGGCCGCCGCCGCGGTCCTCGAACAGCGAGATCACGTAGTCGTCGGGCAACGAGCGCGCTTCCGCGTCGTCGTGGTGATAGCTGGAGAAGGTCTCGGTGGCGGCGTCGAACCACGCGAGCCCGCGGATCATGCCGACCCAGAGCCGGCCCTGGCCGTCGATCAGCAACGCCTGCACCCGGTTGTCCGGCAGCGCAGTGTTGCTCGCGGCGTTCTCGCGAAACACGCGCCAGCGGCCGCTGCGCGGGTCGAAACGCGCGAGGCCGGCATCGGTGCCGACCCAGACGAGTCCGTCGGGGGATTCGGTCAGCGCGCGCACGCGCAGCGGCTGGCCCGGTGTCGCGAGCTCGGCCGGCAATGTCACGCGGACCACGTCGAGGCTCGAGGCGGCGAGGCGATCGAGACCGTTCGCGGTGCCGATCAGCGTCTCGCCGCTGCGCAGGTGCAGGATCGCGAACACCGAGTTGTCGGCGAGCGACGCGGCCTGCGTCGCCGAGTGGCGCAGCCGTTTCAGTTCCTGCGTGCGCGGATCCCAGATGGCGACGCCGGCATCGCGCGAGCCGATCCACAGGCGGCCGAGACGGTCGCGCGCGAGCGAGCGCACGCGTTGCAGGTCGGGCGTGTCGCGCAGCTCGGCGGGCGACTGCAGCTTGCCGGTGGCGGCGGCGCGGAACACGACACCGCCGCCGTCGGTCGCGATCCACAGGCCGTCGTCGGCCGCGACGACCGAGGAGATCCAGCCGTTCGGCAACGTGCCGGGATCCGCGCGATCGTGGCGCAGCTGGCGGAATTCGTAGCCGTCGAAACGATTCAGCCCGTCCTCGGTGCCGAACCACATGAAGCCTTCGGCGTCCTGCACGATCGTGTTGACGGCCTGCTGCGAGAGACCGTCTTCGAGGCCATAACGCTGCACGCCGAGCGGCGGCGTCGCGACGCTGGTCCCGGAGAAAGCCAGGCAGGCGAGGGCGAAAACGCCGCGCGCGATGCGGGCTGACAATCCGGGTTTTCCACGACTCAGGGACATCTCCGCCATCGTAGGGGCGGGGTCGGAAACGCTGTGTGACTGGCGTCCGGTGGGGCGGCGACGGCCGGCCCTGGCAGCGTTTAACTGCGAGGTTTATGTGACCCGGTTCACGCTGGAACCGGCGCCCGGATCAGGTCCAGTCGACCGTCGAGACGCCCATCGTGGCGGCCGCACGACGTGCCGCGACGTTGCCGTTCACCAGCACGCCGTGCCGCGCGAGGCGCAGATGCGGCAGATCGGAGTCGGCATTGCCGTAGGCGAAGGTGTGCGTGTCGTCGCCGCGTTCGGCGACGAGCTCGCGGAAGCAACGCGCTTTCTCCTCGCCGCGACGGTTGGCCGTGGTCAGCGTGCCGTCGAGCAGGCCGTGCTCGAAACGCACGCCGGTCGAGATCACGTGGTCGAACCCGAGCTGGCGGCCGAACTCGGGCACGTAGAAATCGACGCTGGCCGACATCAGTACGAGGAAATGCCCGGCCTCCTTGTGGCGGCGGATCGTCGCCAGCGCGTCGGCGAAGCAACCGTCCGCGATCGTGTTGCGCACGAACTCCGCGCTGAACTGGCGGATGGCGTCGCGCGGCATGCCGCGCAGCGTCCGGCGCAACAACGTCTCCTTGAGCTTGCCGCGGTCGCGGTCGGCCGCGTAGCGCACGGCCGCGGGCAACACGCCTAACAACCGCAGCAGCCGCAGCGGCCGGCGCGCGAGGATGCGCAACACGAGCGGGAACAACGTGTCGTGGTGCGTGATCGTGCCGTCGAGATCGAAGCAGGCGATGGTCATCGGCGCGATGTTACGCGGCCCGCCACGATTCGCCACAATTGCGCCGCGTGATTGGCCACATTCGCGCCGAGACTCCGGCCGTCGAAAAACGAAACGGAGACGAGTCATGGCCGAGCTCAGACGATTCTTTCCACCCCTGCTGCTGAAGGCCCTGACCATCGGCGGCGTGACGATCCTGCTGCTGATCCTGATCGCGCAGGTCGAGGACGTCGTCAACGAACGCGTCGGCGCGCGCGCCACGGCACTGGCCCGCGTCGCGGAGTCCTGGGGCGGCGCACAGACGACGGGTGGCGTGTTGCTGGAGATCCCGGTCGAGACCACCCGCGTCGTCTACGGCAACACGACGCGCGTCGAGCGGCGGCTGTTCTACATATTGCCGGACACATTGGATGTGAAGGCCGGCGCCGATCCGTCGTATCGCACGGTCGGGCTGTATTCCGCGCCGGTGTACACGGCGAACGTGTCGGTGAGCGGCCAGTTCATCGCGCGTGACTTCACGCCGCCGCCCGGCGCGGGCGAGCCGCGCTGGAACGAGGCGCGCCTGCTGGTGCTCAACAGCGAGTCGCGGTCGCTGCGCGCGGTCGACGGGCTGCGCATCGGCGCGGAGAGTCCGCCGATCGCGGCCGACAACTACGCGGGCATGGCGGGCGTGTCGGCCGGGTTGCCGGCGGACGTGCAGTCGGGCGGGGTCATCCCGTTCAGCTTCCGGCTGACGCTGGCGGGCAGCGACCGGCTGACCTTCCTGCCGCTGGCGCGCAAGGCGCAGATCGACCTGCAGTCGGCGTGGCCGCATCCGAAGTTCGAGGGCGCACCGGCGCCGTTGCAGCCGCAGATCGGCGCCGGCGGGTTCAGCGCGCGCTGGTCGGTGCTCGAGATCAACCGGAACTTCGGCCAGACCTGGTTCGACACGGAGGTGAAGCCGAACGAGACGGCGATCGCCGCGTTGGCCGCGAGCGGCGTCGGCGTGACGTTCTACGAGCCGGTGGACATCTACCAGCGCAACTACCGCGCGGTGCACTACGCGGTGCTGCTGATCGCGATCACGTTCCTGACGTTCCTGTTGTGGGAGCAGCTGGCGGGCATCGCGATCCACGGCGTGCAGTACCTGATGGTCGGGCTGGCGCTGGCGTTGTTCTATCTACTGCTGCTGGCGCTGTCGGAGCACGTGGCGTTCGACGTCGCGTACGCGGTGTCGGCGGGGGCGCTGGTCGCGCTTATCACGACGTACCTGACGGGCGTGCTGAAGCGCTGGTCGCTGAGCCTGGGCGCGGGGGCGGGGCTGGCGACGCTGTATGCGCTGCTGTACTGGATATTGCGATCCGAGGACTACTCGCTGCTGATGGGGGCGTTGTTGTTGTTCGGGGTGTTGGCGGTGTTGATGATCGCGACGCGGAAGGTGGATTGGACGCGGGCGGGCAGGCGGTCGGAAGAATCCGGATCGCTTCGTTGAACATCGCGGTGAATGGGGACATTCATCGTTTCCAGCAAAAAAGGGACGGTCCTGAACGGAACATCCCTTTTTTGCGGCGAAGACGCCGGGGAAACGAAGAATGTCCCCTAGGCCGCTTTCGACGCCAGCTGCCTCAGCACGTACTGCAGGATGCCGCCGTGCCGGTAGTAGTCGCGCTCCTTCGGCGTATCGATGCGCACGCGCGCTTCGAACGTGATCGGCGAACCTTTCGGCGGCGTCGCGACGACCTTCACGGTCTTCGCCTCCGCGTTGTCGAGGCCGGTGATCTCGAACACCTCGTTGCCCGTGAGCCCGAGCGACGCGGCGCCCTTGCCGGCCGGGAACATCAGGGGCAACACGCCCATGCCGATCAGGTTCGACCGGTGGATGCGCTCGAAGCTCTCGGCGATGACCGCGCGCACACCCAGCAGCATGGTGCCCTTGGCCGCCCAGTCGCGTGACGAGCCCGTGCCATATTCCTTGCCGGCCAGGATCACGAGCGGCGTGCCCTCGGTCTTGTAACGCATGGCCGCGTCGAAGATCGACATCTGCTCGCCGGTGGGCACGTGGACGGTGACACCGCCCTCGGTGCCCGGCGCGAGCAGGTTGCGCAGGCGGATGTTCGCGAACGTGCCGCGCATCATCACCTCGTGGTTGCCGCGTCGCGCGCCGTACGAATTGAAGTCGACCGGCTGCACGCCCTGCGACACCAGGTACTTCGCCGCGGGGCTGGTCTTCGCGATGTCGCCGGCGGGGGAGATGTGGTCCGTCGTCACCGAGTCGCCGAGCAGCGCCAGCACGCGCGCGCCGGTGACGTCCGTGACCGCGCGCGGCGTCATCGTCATGCCTTCGAAGTACGGCGGATTGCGCACGTACGTCGACTCTTCCTTCCAGTCGTAGATCTTGCCGGTCGGGATCTTGATCGCCTGCCAGTTCGCTTCGCCCGCGAACACGTTCGAGTAGCTCTTCTGGAACATCTGCGACGTGATCGTGGCGTGCACCGCGTCGGCGACTTCACGATCCGACGGCCAGATGTTCGCCAGCAGCACCGGCTTGCCGTCCGGTCCCGTGCCCAGCACTTCCTGCTGCAGGTCGACGTTCATCGTGCCGGCCAGCGCGTACGCGACCACGAGCGGCGGCGACGCGAGGAAGTTCATCTTGATCTCGGGATGCACGCGACCTTCGAAATTGCGATTGCCCGACAGCACCGACGTCGCGACGATGTCGCCGGCCTTGATGCCGGCCGAGATCTCGGGCTTCAGCGGGCCCGAGTTGCCGATGCAGGTGGTGCAGCCGTAACCGACGACGTTGAACCCGATCGCGGCCAGCGGCTCGAGCAGCCCGGCCTTCGCCAGGTAGTCGGTGACCACGCGCGAGCCCGGCGCGAGGCTGGTCTTCACCCACGGCTTGGACTTCAGACCGAGCTTCGCGGCATTGCGCGCCAGCAGGCCCGCGGCCATCAGCACGTACGGGTTCGACGTGTTCGTGCAGCTCGTGATCGCGGCGATCATCACCGCGCCGTCGCGGATCTCGACCTGCTTGCCGTCGAGCTTGATCTCGGCACAGCCGGTGGCGTCCGCGGATTTCTTCTTGCGCTCGTCGGCCATCGCCTTCAGCGCGGCGGTGTAAACGCCCTGCGCCTTCGACAGCGGCACGCGATCCTGCGGACGTTTCGGGCCGGCGAGGCTGGGCTCGACGGTGGCGAGATCCAGCTCGAGCACGTCGGTGTAGTCGGCCGGCTTCGCGCCGTTGTACCGCCACATGCCCTGCGCCTTCGCATAGGCCTCGACCAGCGCGATCTGCTCGGCCGGACGGCCGGACAGCTCGAGATAGCGCAGCGTCTCCTCGTCGATCGGGAAGATGCCGCAGGTGCTGCCGTACTCGGGCGCCATGTTCGCGATGGTCGCGCGGTCGGCGAGCGGCAGGTTCGCGAGGCCGTCGCCGAAATACTCGACGAACTTCTCGACCACGCCTTTCTTGCGCAGCATCTCGGTGACGGTCAACACGAGATCGGTGGCGGTGCAGCCGGGTTTCATCGCGCCCGTCAGCTTGAAGCCGATGACCTGGGGGATGAGCATCGGGATGGGCTGACCGAGCATCGCGGCCTCGGCCTCGATGCCGCCCACGCCCCAGCCGAGCACGCCGAGACCGTTGATCATCGTGGTGTGCGAATCGGTGCCGACCACGGTGTCCGGATAGACGGTGTTCCTGCCCTCGGTGTCGTTGTGGAAGACGACGCGGCCGAGGTATTCGAGGTTCACCTGGTGGACGATGCCGGTGTTCGGCGGCACCACCTTGAAGTTGTGGAACGCGGTCTGGCCCCAGCGCAGGAACGCGTAGCGTTCGCCGTTGCGCTCGAACTCGATGCGGTTGTTCGTGGCCAGCGAGGTGGCGCTGCCGTAGTCGTCGACCTGGACGGAGTGGTCGATGACCAGCTCGGCCGGGTTGATCGGGTTGATGCGTTCCGGGTTGCCGCCTAACTTCTTGACGGCTTCGCGCATCGCCGCGAGGTCGACGACGCAGGGCACGCCGGTGAAGTCCTGCATGATCACGCGCGCCGGCGTGAAGTCGATTTCGTAGGAGGGCGTGGCCTTCGCGTCCCAGTCGAGCACGGCCTGGATGTCTTCGCGCGTGACGTTCACGCCGTCTTCGAAGCGCAGCAGGTTCTCGAGCAGGATCTTCAGCGAGTACGGCAGTCGCGCGACCTTGTCGGCGGGCAGCGAAGCGAAGCTCCAGTAGTCGTAGGAGCGGGATCCCACCTTGAGCGTGGCGCGGGTGTCGGAACTGCCGGTCATTGAAAACTCCTCGAGAAAAACAAGCGGCGCATTCTATCGCAGGTGGCTAACTCAACGTGCGTTCGATGACGCCGCCGCCGAGGCAGCGATCGCCGTCGTACAGCACCGCGAACTGGCCGGGCGTCACCGCGCGCTGCGGTTCGGTGAAACGCACGTCGAGCGCGCCATCGGCGCCGACCACGGCCTGACAAGACTGGTCCGCCTGGCGGTAGCGGACCTTGATCGCGGAGGCGAAATCGGGCTGGCCCGGACGCACCAGCCAGTTGCAGGGCCCCGTGGACAATGCACGGCTGACGAGCAGCGGGTGGTCGTGGCCCTGCACGGCGACGAGCCGGTTGCTCGCGAGATCCTTCGTCGCGACGTACCAGGCGTCGTCGCGCGCGCCGGCGCGTCCGCCGATCTCGAGACCGCCGCGTTGTCCCAGCGTGTAGAAGGCGAGACCCCGGTGGCGTCCGACAATCGAGCCGTGCTCATCGACGATGTCGCCCGGCGAGGTCGGGATATAGCGCGCCAGGAATTCGCGGAACGGCCGTTCGCCGATGAAGCAGATGCCGGTGCTGTCGGGTTTGTCGAAAACGGGCAGGCCGGCCTCGCGCGCCAGCGCGCGGACCTCGGCCTTGGTCAGCTCGCCGAGCGGGAACACGACGCGCGCGAAATGCTCACGCGCGACGGCATGGAGGAAATAGGACTGGTCCTTCTCGGCGTCGCGCGCCTTGCGCAGGACCGGGCCGTCGGGAGCCTGGTCGACGCGCGCGTAGTGGCCGGTGGCGAAGCGGTGCGCGCCGAGACGCGACGCGTAGTCGAGGCAGATGCCGAACTTGATCTCGCGATTGCAGAGCACGTCGGGGTTCGGCGTGCGGCCGGCGCGGTACTCGGTGAGGAAGTACTCGAACACGCGCGCGCGGTATTCGTCGGCGAAGCTCACGCGGTGCAGCGGGATGCCGATCTCGGCGGCGGTGGCGCGCGCGTCCTGGAAGTCCTGCGCGCCGGTGCAGTAGGCGTCGTCGTCCTCCCAGTTGCTCATGTAGAGGCCGTGGACGTCGTATCCCGCGCGCTTCAGGAGCAGGGCCGAGACGGCTGAATCGACGCCGCCGGACATGCCGACGACGATCCTTTCCTGGCTCTTTGACACGGGGTGGATTGTAAAGGGGGATTGGCCCCAAAGGGCCGTTTGGGGCCAATCCCCATTTCAGAGGTTGACGACGGAGTCGACCTGGAGGGCGGTGTCGAGGCCGAGCGTGGCCACGGACGTCAGCGGCTGGCGCTGGCCGCGCAGGTAGTCCTCGAGGCAGCGCAGGACCAGCGGCGATCGCAGCCGGCCGGGCTGGGCCAGCAGCTGTTCGTGCGACAGCCACACGGCGCGCACGATGCCGGTATCGAGCGGTTGCGCGGCCTGGTGGTCGTCGACGCGACCGCAGAACGTGAAGCGCAGGAAGCTGCGATCGTTCTCCGGGTTGCGCCACAGGTAGGTGCCGACGACCGCCTCGGGCGTGAGCCGCCACGCGGTCTCCTCGCGCGTCTCGCGCACGACGGCTTCGATCAGGGTTTCCCGGTCCTCGAGGTGGCCGGCCGGCTGGTTCAGCACCAGGCGGCCCGCGATCTTCTCCTCGACCATGAGGAAACGCCCGTCGCGTTCGACGATGGCGGCGACGGTGACTTCCGGATTCCAGCGCACGGACGGGACTAACTAACGCGACGCGAGGCGCGCGTGTTCGTCGCCCGCGCTGCCGTGCCAGATCTCGTCGAACTCGTCGAGGTACTGGCGCGCGACCGGCGGGTTGTTGAGATCGGCGACGCCGTCCCAGCGATCGGCATGGACGCGGTAGGCGATGGCGCGATCATCGGCGATCACGTAGCTGGCGGCGCGCTGGCGGATGGCGCCGACGACCGGACGGATGTCGATGCAGCTCGTGAGCCGGCGGCCCATCGCGATGAAACGGTTGTTGTCGCGGAGCAGGCGGTTGGAATCCGAGATCAGCACGCGCACCTTCGCGAAGCGGCGCGCGAGCACGAAACGTTTCACGATCTCGAGGAACGCGTTCTGGTCGTAGAGATCGGGCTCGAGATCGGGCGTGTAGATGGACATCAGCCGCTGCGCGCTCGCAGCGACCGCGTCGACCGCCGCGCGCATCTCCTCGAGCGAGCTGATCACGCGCACCGGGTTCTCGCCGCGGCCGCCCGGGATCGCGGGCACGGCTGCGCCCGGCGCCGCGGTGCGCTGCGTGAAACGATTGAAGTCGAATTCCCCGGTCGTCATGGGTGACGACAACTCCCCTGACCTGTGCCCGCGGAAGGGTAGGTTTCCATCTCACCCCGCAGTGCCAACCAGTTCACGCTTTTGCCGGAAATGGCCGAAAACCGGCCTGAAAGCGTGTGGCAGTCCGCAATTTACGCGCCGGGACTGGACAGACCCATCAGGGGAAACCGAGCCGTGGCAGGCGCGGCGGCGGATCAAACCCGGCGCGCCATCTCCGCGGCCAGGCCCAGGTAGGCCGACGGCGTCAGCGCCTTGAGCCGCGCGCGCTCCGGCGCCGGCAGCGGTAGTTTGTCGACGAAGGCGGCGAGCCCGGCCGCGTCGACGTCCGCACCGCGCGTGAAGTCCTTGAGCAGCTCGTAGCCGTTCGGCACGCCGGCGGCGCGCAGCGCCGTCTGCAGCGCCTCGCCGAGCACCTCGTGCGCGCCATCGATGTCGGCGGCGATGACCTGCGGGTTCGCCGCGATCTTGCCGAGCCCGCGCAGCAGCGAGTTCCAGGCGACGACGCTGTGCGCCAGCGCGACGCCGACGTTGCGCAGCACCGTGGAGTCGGTGAGATCGCGCTGCCAGCGCGAGATGGGTAGTTTGGTGGCGAAGTGGTGCAGCAGCGCGTTCGCGATGCCGAGATTGCCCTCGGCGTTCTCGAAGTCGATCGGGTTGACCTTGTGCGGCATCGTCGACGAGCCGACCTCGCCGGCGACCGCGCGCTGGCGCAGGTAACCCAGCGAGATGTAGCCCCAGGCGTCGCGCGCGAAGTCGATGACGATGGTGTTGATCGCGGCCAGCGCGTCGCAGTACTCGCCGATCCAGTCGTGCGGCTCGATCTGCGTCGAGTATTCGTTCCATTCGAGCCCCTGCGACTCGACGAACGCGCGCGAGATCTTCGGCCAGTCGACGGCCGGCAGCGCGGCGACGTGCGCGTTGTAGTTGCCCACCGCGCCGTTCCACTTGCCGAGGATCTCCACCTTCTCGAGCCGCGCCCGCGCGCGCACCAAGCGCGCGACGACGTTGGCGAACTCCTTGCCCAGTGTCGTCGGGCTCGCGGTCTGCCCGTGCGTGCGCGACAGCATCGGCAGCGCCGCGTGTTCGTGCGCGAAGCCGCGCAGCTTGTCGATGACCTTCTGCAGGTCGTCGAGCAGCACGAGGCGCGCGGCGCGCAGCATGCGCGCGTACGCGAGATTGTTGATGTCCTCGGACGTGCAGCCGAAGTGCACGAGCTCGAGCGCCGCGGGCGATGCGCCGCTCGCGGCGAGCTTCTCGCGCACGAAGTATTCGACGGCCTTCACGTCGTGGTTGATGCGCGATTCGATGGCCTTCACGGCGGCCGGCGCGTCGTCGCCCGGTTCCAGCGCCAGTTCGGCCGCGAGCTGCTTCACGGATGCGGGCAGCGCGGCGCCGGCCAGCGACGGCGCGGATTCCGACAACATCAGCAGCCAGGCGGCCTCGATCCGGATGCGCTCGCGGATCAGCCCGCTCTCCGACAGCACGTCGCGCAGGGAATCGGCACCTTTGCGGTAACGGCCATCGACGGGAGAGAGCGCGGACAGGGCGGCGGAATCCATGAAAGAGAGGCCTCGAATCGTTAAAATGCCGCGCGAATGATACCGGCGGGGCGCAAGGAGCACGACAGTTTCGGCGAGATCGAAGTCGCCGCCGACGCGTTGTGGGGCGCGCAGACCGAGCGCGCGCGCCGCAACTTCCAGCTGAGCGGCACGCGTCTGCCCGCGCCGTTCATCGCCGCCGTCGCGACCATCAAGGCCGCTGCCGCGCGCGCCAACGCGCAGCTGCACCTGTTGCCCGCCGACATGGCCGGCGCCATCGCCGACGCTGCGCTGGACGTCGCGCGCGGGGAGTACCCGGACCAGTTCCCGCTCGACGTCTTCCAGACCGGCAGCGGCACGAGCACCAACATGAACGTCAACGAGGTCGTCGCGCACCTCGCGTCGGAGGCGCTCGGCCGGCCGGTGCACGCGAACGATCACGTCAACATGTGCCAGAGCAGCAACGACGTGATCCCGAGCGCGATCCACGTCAGCGCGGTTCTGCAGAGCCATGCGACGTTGCTGCCGGCGCTCGACGTGTTGTGCGACACGCTGGCCGCGAAAGAACGCGCGTGGGCATCGATCCTGAAGACCGGGCGCACGCACCTGATGGACGCGACGCCGATGACGCTCGGGCAGGAAGCCTCGGGCTGGCGCGCGCAGATCGATCACGCCATCGAACGACTGCGCGCCAGCGAACCGCGCCTGCTGGCGCTGGCGCAGGGCGGCACCGCGATCGGCACCGGCATCAACGCCCACGAGGAATTTCCCGCGCGGTTCGTCGCCGAGCTGCGGTCGCTGACCTCGCAACTGTTCGAGACCGCGCCGAACTACTTCGCGGCGATGGGCACGCAGGACGCGGCGGTCGAGTATTCCGGCCAGCTGCGCGCGCTGGCCGTCACGCTGATGAAGATCGCGAACGACCTGCGCTGGATGGGCTCCGGCCCGCTCGCCGGTCTCGCCGAACTCAAGCTGCCGGCGCTGCAGCCGGGCAGCAGCATCATGCCGGGCAAGGTGAACCCGGTGATCCCCGAAGCGGTCGCGATGATCGCGGCGCACGTCATCGGGCTCGATGCCGCCATCGCCGTGGCCGGCCAATCCGGCAATTTCCAGCTGAACGTGATGCTGCCGCTGATCGCGACCAACCTGCTGACGCAGATCGAGCTGCTGGCGAACGCGGCGCGCGCGCTCGCCGAACGCTGCCTCGCCGGCGCCGAACCGAATCTCGCGAAGCTCGACGAAACGCTGGCGCGCAACCCGATCCTCGCCACCGCGCTGAACCCGGCGATCGGCTACGAACGCGCCGCCGCCATCGCGAAGCGTGCCTACGCCGAAGGTCGTCCCGTGTTCGACGTCGCGCTGGAGATGTCCGGCCTCACCGAGGACGAACTGACGAAGCTGCTCGATCCCGCGGCGCTGACGCGCGGCGGCCTGCACGGCGGTGGAGGCGGGGGTTGAGCGCCGACGATCTGCGCGCGCGCATCCTGCGTCGATTCGAGGGCAGCGAACCGCGTCACGAGCTCGCCGACTGGCGGCTGCTCGGCATGGACGAGGCGCGGCTCAAGCGTCTCCAGCCGCACTTTCCCGAGAACCCCATCGCCGCCGCGGTGCTGGTCGCGCTGGTCGATCGGCCCGAGGGTCTGTCGATTCTCCTCACCCAGCGCGCCTCGCAGCTCGCCAAACACGCGGCGCAGATCTCGTTCCCCGGCGGACGACTCGAAGAATCGGATCCCGACATCGCCAGCGCCGCGTTGCGCGAGGCGCAGGAGGAGATCGGCCTCGACCCGACGCGCGTGCGCGTGTTCGGTTACCTGCCCGATCACCTGGTGATCAGCGGGTATCGCGTGACGCCGGTGCTGTCGATCGTCGCGCCGCCGTTCGCGATCACGCCGAACCCGGCGGAGGTCGAGCAGGTGTTCGAAGTCCCCGCCGCGCACGTGTTCGATCGAGCCAACCACAAGGCCCGCATGCGCCGCGTCGGCGACGAAGACATGCTGCTGTATGACATCCCCTGGCAGGGCCGCAACATCTGGGGCGCGACCGCCGGCATGTTGCTGACGCTGGTGCGCATGGTCGAGGAGGGCGCGTGAGCGACGAAAAGGCGGCGCAGGCGATCGCGCGGCTGCTGGGCATCATGCGCCGGCTGCGCGCACCCGAGGGCGGCTGCCCCTGGGACCTGCAGCAGGATTTCGCCAGCATCGCGCCGTACACGATCGAGGAAGCCTACGAAGTCGCCGAGGCGATCGCGCGCGGCGAACCCGCCGCGCTGGAGGCGGAGCTCGGCGACCTGCTGTTCCAGGTGGTGTTCCACGCGCAGCTGGGCGCGGAGAAGCAGTGGTTCGATTTCGCCAGCGTCGCGGACGCGATCTCGAACAAACTGACCGAGCGGCATCCGCACGTGTTCGGCGACGCGAAGATCGGCAGCGGCGCCGAGCTGAACCGCGCCTGGGAAGAGCAGAAGGCGCGCGAACGCGCCGCGCGTGGCGACGAGACGAATGCCGGCGCGCCGCCGAGCGAGCTCGCCGACGTGCCGCTGGCGTTGCCGGCGTTGTCGCGCGCCGCGAAGCTGGGCAAACGCGCCGGGCGCGTCGGCTTCGACTGGCCGGACGCGAGCGGCGTGCGCGCGAAGATCGCCGAGGAGCTGGGCGAGGTCGATGAAGTCGCGTCCGGCGACGCGGCGCGCCGAGCCGAGGAGCTCGGCGACCTGCTGTTCGCCACGGCCAACTGGTCGCGGCATCTCGGCGTCGATCCCGAGGAAGCGCTGCGGCTCGCCAATGCGAAATTCGAGCAGCGCTTCCGCGCGATGGAGAGCCTGGCGCGCGCGCGCGGGCAGGCGTTGAAGTCGCTGGACGCGGCCGCGTGGGACGCGTTGTGGAACGAGGTGAAGGCCGCGCCGCGATGAACCCAGGCGGTTGGCCCGGGGCGATGAGCCCCGGCGTCGGGCCGCAGCCGGAATGCGAACGCCGTCACGGCGCTTTCGCGCGGCAAGATCGCCCGTTCCGGCCGTTCAGACTCGATTCATGGGCCGCGGCCTACAGTGCCCCCACGGTTGGACGAACCAACCGATGGAGGCTTTATGTCGATTCCCAGCAAGAAGGTTCTCGGCGCGAAGATTGCGACAGTGCTGGCCACCGCGGCCCTCGCGTTGGGCAGCACCGGCGCGTTCGCACAGGATCGTTACGACGACGGTCGCTACAACGATCGTCCCGAGTACGACCGCCCGGGCTACGACGACCGTGACAACGACGGCTACGACTACGCCCGCGTCGTCGACGTGCAGCCGCTCACTCGCCAGGTGCGCGTCAGCTCGCCGCAGCGCGAGTGCTGGGACGAGACGCGTTACGACGAGCCGAACTACAGCCCGCCGCGACCGCGTAATTCCGGTGGCGCGACGCTGCTCGGCGCGGTGATCGGTGCCGCGGTCGGCAACCAGATCGGTCACGGCCACGGCCGTCATGCCGCGACCGCCGCCGGCGCCATCATCGGCGCGAGCATCGGCAACGCGGAAGCGGGCCGTCGCAACGGCTACGAACAGCCGCCGCCGCCGCGCGCCTACACGGTGCAGCGTTGCGAGACGCACTACCGCGAGGACGTGCAGGAGCGCGTCGACGGCTACCGGGTCACCTACGTCTACAACGGGCGTCGTGGCGTCACCGAGCTGCCGTATCGCCCCGGCGACCGCATCCGCGTGCGGGTCGACGTCAGCCCGGCCGAGTGACGATGACCGAGTTGTTTGCCCTGGCGGCGTGGGTGATCTGTCTCGCAAAGACGGGCGCCCACGTCGCCTTTTACGCGCAAACGTCTAGAATCCGCCCCGCCATGAGAAAGTTGCTGCCCCTGATCGTTTCGCTCGGCTTCGTCTCGTTCGCGCAGGCGCACGCCGTGCCGGCCGCGGATGCCGCCGGCGCCGCGCACGTCGACCGCGATCCGGCCGCGATGCGCCACGACGGCATCTCGATGGAAGAGGCCAAGTCGCGCGCCGCGCGCCAGACCGGCGCCCAGGCGTTGAACGGCACGGTCCAGGACGAGGACGGCCGCAAGGTCTACGTCATCAAGCTGATGAAGGATGGGCGGGTGTTCTTCGTGCGCGTCGACGCGGCCTCCGGCCGGGTGCTGTGACCTCGTGCGCGCGCTGATCGTCGAAGATGAAGCCGCGCTGCGCGACGCGTTGCGCGAGCAGCTGGCGAAGCAGGGGTTCACCGTCGATGTCGCCGCCGATGGCGAGGAAGGCTTGTTCGCCGGCACCGAATATCCGCTCGACATCGCCGTCGTCGACCTCGGCCTGCCGAAGATTCCGGGCCTCGAGGTCATCCGCAAACTGCGCGCGGCCGGCAAGACGTTCCCCATCCTCATCCTCACGGCCCGCGATCGCTGGCAGGACAAGGTCGAGGGTCTGCAGGCCGGCGCGGACGATTACGTCGCCAAGCCCTATCACTTCGAGGAAGTGCTGGCGCGCATGCAGGCGCTGCTGCGCCGCGCGGGCGGCTGGGCGTCGCCGATCCTCGAGTGCGGACCGATCCGCCTCGACACGCGCGCGCAGTCGATCACGCTCGGGGGGACGCCCATCGAGCTGACCACGTTCGAATACCGCATCCTCGAGCACATGATGCTGCGCGCCGGCGACGTCATCTCGAAGACCGAGCTCACCGAGCGGCTCTACGACCAGGACTACGAACGCGACAGCAACGTCATCGAAGTCTTCATCGGCCGATTGCGCCGCAAGCTCGATCCCGACGAGAAACTGCATCCGATCGAAACGCTGCGCGGGCGCGGCTACCGCTTCTCCATCCCGAGAAGCGCCGGTGACTGAACCCGGCGGCTGATTCGTGTCGCGCCCCTCGCTGCGGCGCCGGCTCATGGTGTCGGTGCTTGTCGTCCTCGCGGTGTTCTTCGGGCTCACGGTGCTGCTGCTCGACAAGCTGTTCCGCGATTCCGCGCAGCGTTCGCTGGGAGAGTTGCTCGATGCGCAGACGGTCGCGCTGATCGCCGCCGCCGATCCGATCGGCCCCGACGCCGTCGTCCCGTCGGAGATGCTCGAGGCGCGTTTCGCGACGCCGGGCTCCGGCCTGTACGCCGAGATCCGCAATGGCAGCGGCGAGAGCGTCTGGCGCTCCTCGTCGACCACCGACGGTTCCGTGCAGTTCGGTCCGCCGCTCGAGCGGCGAGCGCCGGTTCCAGTTCTCGCAGATCGCCGGGACGGCGACGCGGCTCGCGGTAGCGAGTCGCGGCATCCTCTGGGAGGACCTGTACGGCAAGCCGGCGAGATTCACGTTCAGCGTCGCGTCGAGTCTCGACACCTACGACGCGCAGGTGCGCGCCTATCGCCAGCAGCTGATCATCTGGTTCACCGGCCTCGTGTTGCTGTTCGTGTTCGCGCTCGGCCTGCTGGTGCGCTGGCTGTCGCAGCCGATGCGCCGGCTCGAGCGCGAGATCAAGGACGTCGAAGCCGGCAAGCGCGAGTCGCTGGGCGAGGAGTGGCCGATCGAGCTGACGCCGGTTACGAGCAATCTCAACGCGCTGCTCGAAGGCGAGCGCCAGCGCATCAAGCGGTATCGCGACACGCTCGGCAATCTCGCGCACAGCCTGAAGACGCCGCTGGCGGTCATGCGCCAGTCGCTGACCGGCATCGAGGCGCGCGCGCGCCAGACGCTCGACGGCGAGATCGACCGCATGACGGACATCATCGAGCACCAGATGAAGCGCGCCGTCACGAGCGGCGGCGTACTGCTCGGTCAGCAACCCGTGGACCTGGCGCCGGTCGTGACCGAGCTGCGCGTGGCGCTGCTCAAGGTCTACGGCAACAAGGACCTGCTGTTCGAGATGTCCGTGGCGCCGGGCGCGCAGTTCATCGGCGACCGCAACGACCTGACGGAGCTGCTCGGCAACCTGCTCGACAATGCCTGCAAGTGGTGCCGGTCGCGCGCGCGCATCGTCGTGACCATCGACGCGCAGGCGGCGGATTCGCGCACGGCGCTGCGCGTCGCGATCGACGACGATGGCCCGGGCATCGCGGAAACGGATCGCGCGAAGGTGCTGCAGCGGGGCGGTCGCGTCGACGAGGCGACGCCGGGACACGGCATCGGGCTGTCGATGGTGCACGAGTCGGTGGCGCTGTACGGGGGCCACATGCGCATCGACGCCTCGGAGCTCGGCGGCGCGCGCTTCGTGCTCGAACTACCGGGGCGGGTGGGGAGTGGCCCCAAATAGCCGCTTGGGGCCAATCCCCAATCCGGCTATTCCTTCACTTCGAACGTGATTCCCTGCGCCAGCGGCAGCTCGCGGCTCCAGTTGATCGTGTTCGTCTGCCGGCGCATGTAGGCCTTCCACGAGTCCGAGCCCGACTCGCGGCCGCCACCCGTGTCCTTCTCGCCGCCGAATGCGCCGCCGATCTCGGCGCCCGAGGTGCCGATGTTGACGTTGGCGATGCCGCAGTCGCTGCCGGTGGCCGAGAGGAAGCGCTCCGCGTTCTGCAGGCGGTCCGTGAAGATCGCCGACGACAGCCCGTGCGCCGAGGCGTTCTGCATCTCGATCGCTTCTTCGAGCGATTCGAACGGAATGAGGTACAGCACCGGCGCGAACGTCTCGTGCTGCACGATCGGCCAGTCGTTCTTCGCACGCACGATCGTCGGCGCGACGAAGTTGCCCTTGCCCTCGAGCACCTTCTCGCCGGTCACGACGACACCGCCCGCGGCCTTCGCCTGCGCGATGGCCTGCGAGTAGCGTTCGACCGCGCCCTTGTCGATCAGCGGCCCCATCAGCGTCGCCGGATCGATCGGGTTGCCGATGCGCACCTGCCCGTAGGCATGCACCAGCTTCTTCTGCAGCTCTTCGATGCGCGACTGGTGCACGAGCACGCGACGCGTCGTCGTGCAGCGTTGCCCGGCGGTGCCGACCGCACCGAACACGATGGCGGGTACCGCGAGTTTCAGATCCGCGGTCTCGTCGACGATGATCGCGTTGTTGCCGCCGAGCTCGAGCAGCACCTTGCCCATGCGCCGCGCGACACGTTCGCCGACGCTGCGACCGACCGCCGTCGAGCCGGTGAACGACACCAGCGCGACGCGCTTGTCGTCGACGAAGCGCGTGGCGAGCTCCGTGCCGCCATCGATGAAGAACTGGAAGATGGGCGGCAGTTTCTGCTCGCGCATCACCTTGTTGCAGATGTGCTGGACGGCGAGCGCGGTGAGCGGCGTCTTGGGCGACGGCTTCCACACCGAGACATTGCCGCAGATGGCCGCGAGGCAGGCATTCCACGCCCAGACGGCCACCGGGAAATTGAACGCCGAGATGATCCCGACGACGCCGAGCGGATGCCACTGCTCGTACATGCGGTGCTGCGGCCGCTCCGAGTGCATCGTGTTGCCGTACATCATGCGCGACTGGCCGACGGCGAAGTCGCAGATGTCGATCATCTCCTGCACTTCGCCCAGGCCTTCCGCCTTGATCTTGCCGTTCTCGAGCGTGACCAGCGCGCCGAGATCTTCCTTCACCGCGCGCAGCGCTTCGCCGAGCAGGCGGATGGCTTCACCGCGACGCGGCGCCGGCACCGCGCGCCACGCGGCGGCGGCGTCGACGCTCGAGCGCAGCACGGCTTCGTAGTCGGTGACGGTGGCGCCGCGCACCTGCGCCAGCGTTTCGCCGGTTGCGGGGTTCGTGGACGTAATCAGCGAGCCCGCGACGTCCTTCGACCAGCCCAGCGTGCCCGACCAGGCGCCGGGGTTGATCGAGTCGATGCCGAGACGCTTGAGGATGCCGGCGACGTCGGTGGCCGGTTGTTTGCCGGCGTTCATTTCTTCTTCGCCTTCGGCTTCACGGCCGATTTCTTCGCCGGTTTCGCCTTCGCCGCCTTCTCGCTGGAGCGGCGCTGATGTCCGGTCGCGCCCTTGACCACGACTTCCGACGACAGGTCCTTCGTGCCGCCCGGCGCGTAGTACCGCCCGAAACGGTTCTCGAGGATGTCCGGCAGATCGAACGCTTCCTGCGCGACGAAACCCTGGTACTTGCGCGGGCTCGACAACACGAGATCGACGACCGCCGTGATGCCCGCGGCCGTGGTCACCTGGATCGCCGACCACAGGCGGCCCGCGATCAGCTGCGGATACACCTTGTTCACGTAGTTCTCTTCGCGCAGCTCGCCGTCCTGCTTGCCAGAGACCGCGGCGTAGACGATGACGACGTCCTGTAACGTCTGCGGCACGGCGTGTTCGAGCACGCGCTTCAGCGTGGCGCGATCCGAATTCAGCTTGAGGTCGTTCATCAGCAGGCGCATCTGCGCGCAGTGACCCGGGTAACGCATCGTCTTGTAGTTGATCTGCTCGCATTGCTTGCCGTACGTCTCGGCCAGCGAGCCCAGGCCGCCCGAGGTGTTGAACGCCTCGTACAACGTGCCGTCGATCTCGATCTCCTCGAGACCTTCGAGCGGCGCGGCGGACACCATCTTGCCGTCGACGACGGATTCGCAGGGATTGCCGTATTCGTTGATCAGGCCCTCGGTGGACCAGGTCAGCGAGTACTTGAGCACGTTGTTAGGGTGCTGCGGCAGCGCGCCGACGCGCAGCTTGATCGAGCGCAGTTCGTCGAAGTGCTTGGCGAGCTCGTTGGCCGCGATGCTGATGAAGCCGGGAGCGAGTCCACATTGCGGCACGAAGGCCTTCGACGCGCCGCGCGCCGTGCGACGCACGGCCTGCGTCACCGCGACGTCCTCGGTCAAGTCGAAGTAGTGCGCGTTGCCCTTGCGCGCGGCCTTGGCCACGCCCGGATTGCAGTAATAAGGCAGGCTGGAGATGACGGCGTGCGGCTTGTGGACCGCGAAGTACTGTTCCAGCGCCTTCTGGTCGCTGGCGTCGAGCGCGACGGCGCGCAGGGAGCCGGAACCGTGTGCCTTGACCACCGATTCGGCCTGGGCGGCGGCCACATCGCCCAAAGTGACGTCGTAATCGCCGGACTCGGCCAACAAACCGCTGATCAGCGCGCCGATCTTGCCGGCGCCCAGGATGAGAACTTTGTGCATGGAAAACCCCGAAACCCTCGTTTGGCGGGTAGTGTGCCGTAACCCGCTGAATTAGAATACTTCGCAACTTATGCGTACCCCCGACACCGCCTCCTGGCATCCAGCAAGCTGGACCTCCAAACCCGCGCAGCAGCAGCCGCGCTACAACGACATCCCCGCGCTCGAAGGCGTGGTGGCGCAGCTCTCGCGCCTGCCGCCGCTCGTGGTGTCGTGGGAAATCGAATCCCTGCGCGAGCGCCTCGCGGATGCGCAGCGCGGCAAGTCGTTCCTGCTCATGGGCGGCGACTGCGCCGAGACGTTCGAGGAATGCGAGTCGGACAAGATCGCGAAGAAGCTGAAGATCCTGCTGCAGATGAGCCTCGTGCTCCTGCACGGGCTGAAGAAGCCGATCATCCGCGTCGGCCGCATGGCCGGGCAGTACGCGAAGCCGCGCTCCGCGGACACCGAGACACGCAACGGCGTGACGCTTCCGGCGTTTCGCGGCGATCTCGTCAACCGTTCCGAATTCACCGCCGCCGCGCGCGAGCCGGATCCGCAGCTGCTGCTGCGCGGCTACGAACGCGCCGCGCTGACGCTGAACTTCGTGCGCGCGCTGTGTGACGGCGGCTTCGCCGACCTGCACCACCCGCAGTACTGGGATCTCGGCTTCCTCGAGCATTCGCCGGCGAAGGACCAGTACCAGGAGATCGTGGACTCCATCGCCGATTCGCTCGAGTTCTTCGAGCGCATCACGGGCGGCCGTGCGCTGCACGAGGTGAACTCGGTCGATTTCTACGCGGCGCACGAAGGCCTGCTGATGCATTACGAGCAGGCGCAGACGCGGTACATCGAGCGCCAGAAGCGCTGGTACAACCTGTCGACGCACATGCCGTGGATCGGCATGCGCACCGCGCAGCTAGACGGCGCGCACGTGGAATTCTTCCGCGGCATCGCGAATCCGATGGGCGTGAAGATCGGCCCGGCCATGACGGAAGAATGGCTGCAGGGCCTGATCACCACGCTCAACCCGAACAACACGCCGGGCCGCCTCACCATCATCCATCGCTTCGGCGCGAAGGACGTGGAGAAGGGCCTGCCGAAGATGATCAAGGCCGTGAAGGAAACCGGCCAGCAGGTGCTGTTCGTCTGCGACCCGATGCACGGCAACACCGAGACCAGCTCGGGCGGCCTGAAGACGCGCCGCTTCGAGAACATCCAGCGCGAGCTCGAGCTGTCGTTCCAGATCCACGAGGCGCACGGCTCGTTCCTCGGCGGCGTGCACATCGAGCTGACCGGCGAGAACGTCACCGAATGCACCGGCGGCGCGCGCGGGTTGACCGACGCGGACCTCGCCAGGGCATACAAGTCCACCGTCGATCCGCGACTCAACTACGAGCAGGCGCTCGAATTGGCGATGTTGATCGGCAAACACGGTCCGGCACGGTAGTTGCTGCGGGTTCCGGCATGAAGTACGAAAAGATCCAGGTTCCGGCCGAAGGCCAGCGCATCACGATCAATCCGGACTCGTCGCTGAACGTGCCGGACAATCCGCTGATCGCGTTCGTCGAAGGCGACGGCATCGGCATCGACATCACGCCGGTGATGCTGAAGGTGGTGAACGCCGCCGTGCAGAAGGCGTACGGCGGCAAGCGCAAGATCGCCTGGGTCGAAGTGTTCGCCGGCGACAAGGCGCAGAAGGTCTACGGCACCAGCTTCCCGGAAGAGACGCTGACCGCGTTGCGCGAGTTCGTCGTCTCCATCAAGGGGCCGCTGGGCACGCCCACCGGCGGCGGCATGCGTTCGCTGAACGTCGCGATGCGACAGAACCTCGACCTGTACGCCTGCGTGCGACCGATCCGTTACTTCCCGGGCGTCGCGACGCCGATGGCCGATGCCTCGCTGACCGACATGGTCGTGTTCCGCGAGAACACCGAGGACATCTACGCCGGCATCGAGTGGCCAACCGGTTCGCCGGAAGTGCAGCGCCTCATCTATTTCCTGCAGAACGAGCTCAAGGTGTCGGGCATCCGTTTCCCGGCGAGCTCCGGCCTCGGCATCAAGCCCGTGTCGAAGGAAGGCAGCCAGCGCCTGGTGCGCAAGGCGATCCAGTACGCGATCGAGAACGATCGCGTCTCGGTCACGCTCGTGCACAAGGGCAACATCATGAAGTTCACCGAAGGTGCCTTCATGCAGTGGGGCTATCTGCTCGCGAAGGAAGAGTTCGGCGCGCAGCCCATCGGCGCGGGCCCGTGGTGCTCGTTCAAGAACCCGATCAACGGCAAGGACATCGTCGTCAAGGACGTCATCGCCGACAACTTCCTGCAGCAGGTGCTGATGCGGCCGGAAGACTACGACGTCATCGCCACGCTGAACCTGAACGGCGACTACATCTCGGACGCGCTGGCGGCGCAGGTGGGCGGCATCGGCATCGCGCCGGGCGGCAACATCGGCGAAGGCCTCGCGGTGTTCGAGGCGACGCACGGCACCGCGCCCGGCTTCGCCGGCAAAGACCGCGTGAATCCGGGCTCGATCATCCTCTCCGCGGAGATGATGCTCCGGTACATCGGCTGGAAGGAAGCCGCCGACCTGATCATGCACGGCGTCGCCGACACGATCGCCGCGAAAGAGATGACCTACGACCTCGCGCGACTGCGCGAAGCCATCCGCGCCACGACCAAGCGCGACATCGCCGCGCGCAAGAACGTCGAAGAGGACCTGCAGCGCCTGATCCCCGGCGCGACGCTGATGACCTGCTCGGGTTTCGGAGACGCGATCATCAAGCGCATGCGCGCTTGAACGTGGCTGCCGACAAGGGACCGAGCTTCTGTCCCGACTGCACGCTGTGTCCGCGGCTGGCGCGCTTCCTCGCCGCCACCGCGCACGAGCATCCTGACTACTTCAACAAGCCCGTCGGCCCGTTCGGGCCGGCGAAGCCCAAGCTGCTGATCGTCGGCCTGGCGCCCGGCAAACACGGCGCCAACCGCACGGGCCGACCGTTCACCGGCGACTACGCCGGCATCCTGCTGTACGAATCGCTGCACGCGATCGGGCTCGCCAGCGCGCCGGTCTCGACGGACCGCTTCGACGGCCTGCAGTTGCTCGGCGCGCGCATCTCGAATGCCGTGAAGTGCCTGCCGCCGGACAACAAGCCGCTGCCGGCGGAGATCAAGACCTGCAACCGTTACCTCGCCGCCGAGCTGGCCGAGCTGACGTCGGTGAAAGCCATCCTGGCGCTGGGCGTCGTCGCCCACGAAGCCGTGCTGATGGCGGTGGGCGCGAAGAAGAGCGCGGCGAAATTCGGCCACGGCAACGAACACGTGCTCGCCGACGGCCGGCATCTCGTCGATTCGTATCACTGCAGCCGCTACAACACGCAGACGCGGCGCCTCACGCCGGAGATGTTCCGTACCGTCCTCGCACGGGCCGCGGAGCTCGCCGGAGTAAGATGAGGGCGTGACGGAACACGCCGAAACCTTCGACCCGAAAGAATACATCCCGAACCTGCCGCGTCGGCCGGGCATCTACCGCATGTATGGTTCGTCGAAGATGGGGTCACCGCGCGACGACGGCGCCGCCGAGCTGCTGTACGTCGGCAAGGCGCGCAACCTGCGCGACCGCGTCGGCAACTACTTCCTCGCGAGCAACGTCGATCCGAAGGTGCAGGCGCTCGTGGCCAACATCGCGCGCATCGAGGTCACGATCACCAACTCCGAGACCGAGGCGTTGCTGCTCGAGTACAACCTGATCAAGGAGCATAAGCCGCGCTACAACATCGTGCTGCGCGACGACAAGAGTTTCCCGTACATCTATCTACCCGCCGGGCACGAGTATCCGCGGCTGGTGTTCTACCGCGGGCCGCGCAGCCTGCCGGGCCGTTTCTTCGGGCCGTTCCCGAGCGCCGGCGCCGTCAAGGAGACGCTGCAGAGCGTGCAGAAGATCTTCCGCATCCGGAACTGCCGCGACACCTTCTTCGAGAACCGCAGCCGCCCCTGCCTGCAGCACCAGATCGGCCGCTGCTCCGCGCCCTGCGTGAAGCTGATCTCGCGCGAGGACTACGCGCGCGACATCGCCGCCGCCGTCAAGGTGCTCGAGGGCCGCAACGACGAGGTGCACACCGAGCTGGCGGCGTCGATGGAGAAGGCGGCCGAGGCATTGCAATTCGAGCGCGCCGCCGCGTTGCGCGACCAGCTGGCGGCGCTGAAGCAGGTGCAGTCCCAGCAGATCGTCACGGCCGAGGGCGACCGCGACATCGACGTGTTCGCGCAGGTCGGCGAGCCGGGCGAGTTCGCCGTGTCGGTGATGATCATCCGCGGCGGACGCAATCTCGGGTCGACCACCTACTTCCCGAAGGGCGCGCTGGCCGAGCCGAACGAGGCGCTGGCCTCGTTCCTGATGCAGTACTACGCCGAGACGCCGCCACCGGCGGAGATCCTCGTCAACGTCGAGCTGGCCGAAGCCGCCGCGCTGACGGATGCGCTGTCGTCGCGCGCCGGCACGGCCACGCGCCTGTGGCGGCCGTCGCGGGCGTTGCCGGCACGCTGGATGGCCATGTCGGTCGAGAACGCGGAGCAGGCGCTGCGCATGCGCCGCGCGCGGCGCGCCGACATCAGCGACATGCTGGCCGACCTGGCGACGTTGCTGTCGCTGCCCGCCGTCCCGCAGCGGCTGGAGTGTTTCGACATCAGCCACACGCAGGGCGAGGGCACCGTGGCCTCCTGCGTCGTGTTCGGGCCGGAAGGACCCAATAAGAAGGAGTACCGCCGCTTCAACATCACGGGGATCACGCCCGGCGACGACTACGGCGCGCTCCGCCAGGCGCTGAAACGGCGCTACGAACGCGTGAAATCGGGCGAAGTCCCGGCGCCGGACGTGTTGTTCATCGACGGCGGCCAGGGGCAGATCAACGAGGTCCACCAGGAACTGGCGGCGCTGGGCTTCGAGAAGCTGAAGCTGGTCGGCGTCGCCAAGGGACCGGACCGGCGCGTGGGGCAGGAGCGTCTGATCGTGTTCGGCGAGGCCGGCGCCATCGCGCCCGGCGCCGATTCGCCGGGACTGCGCGTGGTCCAGCGCATCCGCGACGAGGCGCACCGGTTCGCGATCACCGGCCACCGCAAGCGGCGCGCACGCCGGCACAACGAATCCGTGTTGGAAACCATCCCAGGGCTCGGCCCGGCGAAGCGCCGCGCGCTGCTCAAGCACTTCGGCGGCATGCAGGGGCTCATGCGTGCGGGCGTCAATGACTTCGAGGCGGTCAGCGGGATCGGGACAACGCTGGCGCGCACCCTTTATGATCATCTGCATCCGGGCGCCTGACGCGCCCCTCACGTTTCGCTCACGATGGTCTGGAACCTACCGAACACGCTGACCTGGCTGCGCATCTTCGCGATCCCGCTGGTCATCGTGTTCTTCTATCTACCGTATCCGTGGGCCGACCCGGCCGCCGGCCTGCTGTTCGCGGTGGCCGGCATCACCGACTCGCTCGACGGGTATCTCGCCCGCAAGATGGGGCAGACGTCGCGGCTCGGCGCGTTCCTCGACCCCGTGGCCGACAAGCTGATCGTTGCCGTCGCGCTCGTGCTGCTGGTCAGCAAGGAGATGCCGCGCGTCATCGTCCCGGGCCTGGAAGGCATCGATGGCGGTCACGCCACACTGCGCTCCGAGTCCGTGCGCGCGATCCTCGTGTTGTGCTCCATCGTCATCATCGGCCGCGAGATCGCGATCTCGGCGCTGCGCGAATGGATGGCGGAGATCGGCCAACGCGGCAAGGTCAAGGTGAACGCACTCGGCAAGTACAAGACGATCTTCCAGATCGTCGGCCTGTCCTGCATGTTGTTCCGCTGGGATCTCACGCTGCTGCCGGGCTTCACGCTGCCGGTGTTCGAGATCGGCCTGGTGCTCACCGTCATCGCCGCGGCGCTGACCTTGTGGTCCGCCGTGCAGTACCTGCGCGCCGCCTGGCCCGACCTGAGGGGCAGCGAGTGATCAGGTCGGTATGCGTGTTCTGCGGCTCGGCGCCCGGCGCGCGGCCTAGCTACTCGGCGGCGGCAGCGGAGTTGGGCACCGCGCTCGCGCGGGGCGGCATCACCGTCGTCTACGGCGGCGGCCGGCTCGGCCTCATGGGCATCGTCGCGGACGCGGCGCTGAAGGCGGGCGGGCGCGTCGTCGGCGTGATCCCGCGCATGCTGATCGAGCGCGAGGTGTCGCATTCGAAGCTCACCGAGCAGCACGTCGTCACGACGATGCACGAACGCAAGACGCTGATGGCCGAGCTGTCCGACGCCTTCGTCGGGCTGCCCGGCGGCATGGGCACGTTCGACGAACTCGTCGAGATCGTCACCTGGGCGCAGCTCGGGCTGCACACGAAACCGGTCATCTGCGCGAACATCGAGAACTACTTCGACCCGATGTACGCGATGCTCGACTACGCCGTGGCGGAGCGCTTCGTCACGCCCGAGAGCCGGGCGCGCTGGCGCAACGCCGAATCGGTCGACGGGGTTATGCGACTCCTGTCGAAGGAGCGGCTTGCCGGCGAGGGAATTCCTTGACTTGCCGGGGGAGGGCCCTAGAATCTGCGCCCTCTCCGGAGTGCGGGAATAGCTCAGTTGGTAGAGCACGACCTTGCCAAGGTCGGGGTCGCGAGTTCGAGTCTCGTTTCCCGCTCCATCTCCGCGGATTCCGCGCGGATCGCCCATCGGCTAGGTGGCAGAATGGTTATGCAGCGGCCTGCAAAGCCGTCTATGCCGGTTCGATTCCGACCCTAGCCTCCATTCCAATGCTCCATGCCCCGGTGGCGGAATTGGTAGACGCAACGGACTTAAAATCCGTCGGCCGCAAGGCCATCCCGGTTCGATTCCGGGCCGGGGCACCAGCACTCCACGTCCACGCATGTTGAACGTCCAGGGCCTGCACCTGTGGCGCGGCGACCGTCACGTGTTGCGCAACGTGTCCTTCAGCGTGGAACCCGGCCGTTGCGCGCTGCTGACCGGCCGCAACGGCGCCGGCAAGACCACGCTGCTGCGCGCCATCGCCGGACTGCTCGAGCCGGAAGAGGGTGCCGTGACGTGGCGCGGCGCGCCGGCGCGCGCGACGCGCGACGCCTTCCACGCCGAAACCGTCTACCTCGGTCACGAACCGCCCCTGAAAGGCGACCTCACGGGCCGCGAGAACCTCGGCTTCTCCGTCGGCATCCGCCGCGCGGTGACCGCCGCGGAAATCGACGCGGCGCTGACGCGCACCGGCGCGCGCGAGTTCGCGGACCGCCAGGTGCGCACGTTGTCCGCGGGCCAGCGGCGGCGCATCGCGCTCGCCGGCGTGCTGCTCGCAGAGGCCACGTTGTGGCTGCTCGACGAACCGACGACGAACCTCGATGCGGACGGGCAACAACTGGTCGCGGAACTCGCCGCCGACCACCTGGCCAAACAAGGTCTGATCGTCGCCGCCGTCCATCACTCGCTGCCGCTGCCGGCCGACCGTGTCGTCGGCATCGAGCTGGCCGCATGAAGACGCCGGCGTTGTCGGTGGCGGTGCTGGTCGCGCGGCGTGACTTGCGTCTCGCTTTCCGCAAGCCGTCCCAGTTGCTGCAGCCGCTGTTGTTCTTCCTGATCGTCGCGACGCTGTTCCCGCTGACATTAACCCCCGAGTTGTCGCGACTGCGAGACGCCGCGCCGGGTGTCCTGTGGGTCGGTGCGTTGTTATCCTCACTACTGGCGCTCGAGTTCCTGTTCCGCGAAGACGCGCAGGATGGAACACTCGAGCAGTTCGCGCTCTCGGGCCAGTCGTTGACGTGGATGCTGTTCGCGAAGACCTGCACGCACTGGCTGCTGACGGGTGTGCCGCTGGCGCTCGCGGCGCCGCTGGCGGCAGGCGCGCTCGGCGTGCCGACCGCGGCGATGCCGGGACTTATCGCGGCGCTGCTGCTCGGCAGCTTCGCGATGAGCCTCACCGGCGCGATCAGCGCGGGGCTCACGCTCGGCGCGCGGCGCGGCGGCGTGTTGCTGTCGCTGCTGTCGCTGCCGCTCGCGGTGCCGATCCTCGTGTTTGGAGCGGACGCGACGCAGCGCGCGATCGCCGGCGACGACTTCGCCGCGCCGATGTATCTGCTGGGTGCCATCGCGGTGCTCGGCATCACGCTCGCGCCGCTGGCGGCCGCCGCCGCCGTGCGCATCGGGCTGGAATAAGGTGTTGGTCACGTGGGCATGAACTGGGTCTGGTTCCATCGCTTCGGCTCGCCGCCCTGGGTGTACGGGTTCGCGCGCCGCTGGGCGCCGTGGATCGGCGCCGCCGCCGCCATCGCCATGGGCATTGCGCTGTACGGCGGCCTGGTGCTCGCGCCGCCGGACTACCAGCAGAAGGACGCATTCCGCATCGTCTACGTGCACGCACCGAGCGCGATGTTGTCGCTGGCCATCTACTCGACGATGGCGGTGGCCGCCGCGGTCGGGCTGATCTGGCGCATGAAGGTGGCGCATGCCGCCGCCGCGGCCTGTGCGCCGATCGGCGCCTGGTTCACCGTCGCGACGCTCGGCACCGGCATGTTGTGGGGCAAGCCGATGTGGGGCACGTACTGGGCCTGGGATCCGCGCCTCACGTCCGAACTGGTGCTGCTGTTCCTGTATCTCGGCTACATGGGACTGCGTGCCGCGATCGAAGATCCGGTCAAGGCGGACAAGGCCAGCGCGCTGCTGGCGATCGTCGGCATCGTCAACGTGCCGATCATCAAGTACTCGGTGAACTGGTGGAACTCGCTGCACCAGCCGGCGACGCGACTGATCGGCGAGGCGGACATGGGCAAGGGGATGGTCTGGCCGCTGCTGCTGATGTTCCTGGCCTTCACGCTGTATTTCGCCGCGGTGTTCCTGGTGCGCCTGCGTGCCGAGCTGTTGCGTCGCGAACGGACCGCGAGCTGGATCCGCGAGGCACTGACATGAACGAATTCCTGGCGATGAGCGGCTACGGAAAATATCTCTGGCCGTCGTTCGGACTGGTGATCGGCATCGTCGTGCTGAACCTGGTGCTCGCGTGGAACTCGCTGAAGGCCGCGCAGGCGCAGGCGAAGCGCCGGCTGGAGATGCAGTCATGATGCAGCGTCACAAGCGCCTGCTGCTGGTGCTCGGCATCGTCGCCGGCGTCGGGCTCGCCGCCTGGCTGGGTTCGAAGGCGTTCGAGAGCAACGTGATGTTCTTCTTCGATCCCTCGCAGATCGCCGAGGGCAAGGCGCCGGTCGACAAGCGCTTCCGGCTCGGCGGCATGGTCGTGAAGGGCAGCATCGAGAAGACGCCGGGCACGCTCGACGTGAAGTTCCAGGTCACCGACTTCAGGCACACCGTGCCCGTGACCTACGACAAGATCCTGCCGGACCTGTTTCGAGAGGGGCAGGGCGTGGTCGCGCATGGCCGCCTGCGCGACGGCGTGTTCGTCGCCGACGAAGTGCTGGCGAAACACGACGAGAAATACATGCCGCCCGAGGTCGCGAAGTCGCTGAAGGACAATCCGCCGCCGCCGGACGCACCCGCGCAGCCCGCGCGCGGCACGTGAGGAACGCCCCATGATCCCCGAGCTCGGCCATTTCGCCCTGATCCTCGCGCTGGTACTGACCGCGGCGCAGGCGGTCTTCGGTCTCGCCGGCGCGCATCGCCGCGACGACCGCTGGCAGGCGGCGGTGCGACCCGCGGTCGCCGGCCAGTTCGTGCTGACCAGCACCGCCATCGGCGCGCTGGTGTGGTCGTTCGTGAATTTCGATTTCTCGGTGCTGTACGTCGCCAGCAATTCGAACTCGGCGCTGCCGACGTTCTACCGCGTCGCCGCGTTGTGGGGCGCGCACGAAGGGTCGCTGCTGCTGTGGGCGTGGATCCTGTCGCTGTGGACGCTGGCCGTCGCCGTCTTCAGCCGCAACCTGCCGCCGACGTTCGCGAGCCGCGTGATGGGCGTGCTCGGCATCGTCAGCTTCGGCTTCCTGCTGTTCGCGCTGGTCACGTCGAATCCGTTCGAACGCATCATCCCGTCGCCGGCCGACGGCCGCGACCTGAACCCCGTGCTGCAGGACCCGGCGTTGGCGATCCATCCGCCGCTGCTGTACACGGGCTACGTCGGCTTCGCGGTGGCGTATGCGTTCGCCTGCGCGGCGATGCTCGAAGGCAAGCTCGACCAGACCTGGGCGCGCTGGACGCGGCCGTGGACCACCATCGCGTGGTGCTTCCTCTCGGTGGGCATCGCGCTCGGCAGCTGGTGGGCGTACTACGAGCTCGGCTGGGGCGGCTACTGGTTCTGGGATCCCGTCGAGAACGCGTCGTTCATGCCGTGGCTCGCGGGCACCGCGCTGATCCACTCGCTGGCGGTCACCGAGAAGCGCGGCCTCTTCAAGAGCTGGACGTTGCTGCTCGCGATCCTCGCGTTCTCGCTGAGCCTGCTCGGCACGTTCCTCGTGCGCTCGGGCGTGCTGGTGTCGGTGCACTCGTTCGCGGCCGACCCGGCGCGCGGCAAGTTCATCCTCTGGTCGCTGGTCGTGATGATCGGCGGCGCGTTGACCTTGTATTCACTGCGCGCGCACACGCTGAAGTCGAACGCCGGGTTCGAAGGCACGTCGCGCGACGCATTCCTGCTCTACAACAACATCCTGCTGGTCATCGCGACGGTGGTCGTGTTCATCGGCACGCTGGCGCCGCTGGTCAACGACGCGCTCGGCATGGGCTCGATCTCGATCGGGCAGGGCTGGTTCACGAGCATCTTCCCGTGGATCGCGCTCGGACTCGTGGGACTGGTCGCGGTCGGCATCCATGCGGCGTGGAAACGCGGCCGGCTCGGCGAGAGCTCGCGGCGGATCTGGCTGAGCCTCGCGATCGGCCTCGTGCTCGGCGCTATCGTCGTCTACGGCGCGTATGGCCCGGGGAAGTGGCTGTCACTCGTCGGCATCATCTTCGGCCTGTGGCTGATCGCCTCGTCGCTGTTCGATCCCATCGATCGCTGGCGCCGCAAGCTGACGCTGAGCCGCGCCATCGTCGGCATGACGATCGCGCACGTCGGCCTCGGCGTCTGCGTGATCGCGATCTCGACCGTCGAGTCGTACACCGTCGAACGCGACGTCGCGCTCGGGCCGGGTGAAACGCTGGCGCTGGGCCGTTACGCCTACCGCTTCGAGAAGATAGACCCGGTGGAAGGACCCAACTACGACGGCGTGCGCGCGCAGGTCACCGTGCTGCGCGACGGCCAGCCCGTCACCGTGCTGTACCCGGAGAAGCGCAACTACTGGGTGCAGCGCTCGACGATGACCGAGGCGGGCATCGAGTCGCGCTGGAACATGGACCTGTTCGCCGCGCTGGGCGAGGACCTGGGAGCCGGCCGCTGGAGCGTGCGCGCGCAGCTGCGGCCGCTGATCGACTACGTGTGGCTGGCCGCGGGACTGATGGCGCTGGGCGGCGGCATTGCCGCGTCGGATCGCCGGTATCGTCTGAAGAACGAGGCGACCGAGACGGCGCCGGCGCCGAACACGGCCGGGGCGACGTGAACCGTTTCGTCCTGCCCGTCATCATCTTCCTCCTGTTGGCCGGCGTCCTGTACGTCGGCGTCGTGCATTCGCCCGACAAGAGCACGATGGTGTCGGCGCTGCTGGGCAAACCCGCGCCCGCGTTCGAGCTGCGCATGCTCGGCGATCCCGCGCGCGGCACGTTCTCGTCGCAGCGGTTCGCCGGCCGGCCGTGGGTTCTGAACGTGTGGGGCACATGGTGCGCGGCCTGCCGCGACGAACATCCCGTGCTGCTCGACATCGCCAAACAGAACCGCCTGCCCATCGTCGGCCTCGACTGGCGCGACGATGACGAGGACGCGATGCGCTGGCTGACGCAGCTCGGCAATCCGTACACCGTCGTCGTCGTCGACAGCGAAGGGCGTACCGCGATCGACTTCGGTGTGTACGGCGCGCCGGAGACGTTCTTCATCGACGCGGAGGGCGTGGTCCAGTACCGCCACGTCGGCGCCATGACGATGGAAGTCTGGGAACGCGAGTTCGTCGGCCGGATCCCGCACTCGGTGTCGCCATGAATACGCGCGGCATCTGGCTGGCGGCGATATGCGCCAGCGTGTTGCTGGCGCGTGTCGCGTCGGCCATCGACATCACGCTGCTGCCGAACGAGGCACAACAGCAGCGCTACGAGGCGCTGACGCACGAGATCCGCTGCATGCAGTGCATGAACAACAGCATCGCGGACTCGCCCGTGGGCCTGGCTGCCGACCTGCGGCGCGACGTGCGCGAGATGATCATTGCCGGCAAGACTGACGACGAGATCCGTGCCTACATGGTCCAGCGCTACGGCAACGTGATCCTGTTCAATCCGCCGCTGACGTCGAGCACCGCGTGGGTGTGGGCGACGCCGCTGGTGGCGCTCATCGGCGGCATCGTCGTCGCCATCGTGATCGTGCGGCGCCGCGGTCGCCTGGTCGCGGACGACGACACGCCCGTCGACGAAGAGACGCCGCGATGATGCTCGTGTTCGTGCTGATCGCGGGCACGTTGGCCGCCGGCGCGGCTGCCTTGCTGCTGCTGCCGCTCGTGAAACGTCGCGAGGACAACCGCCCCGTGTCGACGCTCGCCGCCGTCGGCGTGTTGTTCGCCTTGCTGCTCGGCGGCGCCGGGTTGTACGCCGCGTTCAGCAACTACAGCTGGGTCGATGCCCCCGCCGTGGCCGATACGCCGGCCGCGATGACCGCGAAGCTCGCGAAGCGGCTCGCCGAACAGCCGGACGATCTCGACGGCTGGCTGAAGCTCGGCCGCTCCTACCAGGTGCTCGAGCAGTGGCCGCTGTCCGTGCGCGCCTATCAACGCGCCGACCGCCTGGCAAACGGACAGAACGTCGACGCGATCCTCGGCGTCGCCGAGTCGCTGTTCGCGCAGGACCAGGACGCCTTGCGTGGCGCCGCCGGCAAGTTGTTCGAACGCGCGCTCGAGCTCGATCCGCACAACGCGAAGGCCCTGTTCTACAGCGCGTTCGCCGCGCTCGGCCGCGGCGAGCTGCCGCTGGCGCGCGAGCGGCTGTCGCGCATGCTGGCGCAGAACCCGCCGCCCCAGATCCGCGAGATCCTCGAGAAAAGCATCGCCAACATCGATCAGCAGGTCGCCTCGGCCGGTCAACCGGCGGCGGGTGGCAGCGCCGCGGGAAGCAAGGCCACCCCGGGCAGCGACAACGCAAAGGTCACGGTGCACGTGTCGCTCTCTCCGAAGCTGAAGGTGCCCGCCGACGCGGTCCTGTTCGTCGCCGCGCGCGAACCGAAGTCGCCGGGACCGCCGTTCGCCGTGAAGAGGCTGCCGGCGACGTTTCCGGTCGACGTCGAGCTCGGCGCCGCCGACGCGATGATCGAGTCGCGGCGCATCACCGCGGGCCAGACGCTGGAAGTCGTCGCGCGCGTCGCGCTCGGCGGCACGCCGACGGCCACCCGCGGCGACCCGTTCGGACAAGTTAGTTATCATGTCGGCAAGGACGGGCGACTGAACATCGTCATCGATCGACTCGCGCCATAACGCGCTCGCGCCGAAGGAACATCATGCAGGCCAAGCATTCGCTCGAGTTCTCGCGCGCGCCGAGCCTCTGGTCCTTGTATCCGAAGATCATGACGTCGCGGAAGCCGGCGCTCGTGCCCGAGGGCGGCGAAGTCCCGCGCATCGAGTCGCGACTGTCGAAGGTCGTCATCGACCGCCGACATCTCGCCGCGTATTCGGACCTGTGCGGCGCCGCCGCCGGCGCCACGCTGCCCATCGCCTATCCACACGTGTTGGCGATGCCGCTGCACCTGACGATGCTCGGCGCCGAGGCGTTCCCGGTGAAGCTGTTCGGGCTGGTCCACGTGCAGAACCGCATCGCCCAGCGCCAGCCGCTGTCGGCCGACGAACCTGCGGAGATCCGCGCCTGGATCGAGGGACATCGCGACACCGAGCGTGGCCAGGAGTTCGAGCTGCACACCGAATACGTCGTGAACGGCGAATCGTTGTGGGACGAGACGTGCACGTTCCTCGCGCGCAAGCGAACCACTCCCGGCGCGGCGAAAGCGGCACTGGCGGCCGTGCGCAGCGCCGAGGGCGCGCCCGACGGCGTCGCGGTGAAGTCGAGCAGCTTCCGCGCACCGGCCGGGCTCGGCCGCCGTTACGGCTTCATCTCCGGCGACGTGAACCCGATCCACATGAGCGATCTCACGGCGAAGGCTTTCGGTTTTCCGCGCGCCATCGCGCACGGCATGTGGTCGCTGGCGCGCGTCGCGTCCGACTTCGATGCCAAGGATTTCGAAGGCTGCGAATTCCTCGTGAACTTCAAGCTGCCCATCTACATGCCGTCCTGGCTGATGCTGCAGCGCTGGCCGGTCGAGAACGGCAACGGCTTCGCGCTGCGCGACGCGCAGGGCGAGAAACCGCACGTCACGGGCGCGCTGAAGTCCCTGCGGTGACGCCCGGCGCGTCCACCCACAGCGATTCGCGTGTCGAGAAGCTGGCGCTCGCCTACGCGGCCGCCGCGCATTTCTGCCTGCTGTGCGGTTACTACATGCTGCGGCCGCTGCGCGAGGCGCTGGCGCTCGAGGTCGGCGTGCAGAACAACCGCTGGCTGTTCACCGCGGTGTTCGTCGTGACCGCCACGTTGTTGCCGGTCTACTGGTGGTTCGTCGGCCGCACGCCGCGCGGCCGCCTGATGTGGTTCGTGAGCGTGCCGTTCGCCGCCGTCTTCGTCGCGCTGGCCGTCGGTCTCGCGTCGGCGCCGCGCGATCCGACGCTGGCGTTCGTGTACTTTGTCGCGTTGACCTCCGGCAACCTGTATCTGCTGTCGGTGTTCTGGAGCGCGATGGCGGACGTCTGGCGGCCGGCGCTGGCGAAACGATTCTTCGGTTACGTCGCCGCGGGCGGCAGCGCCGGCGCGATCCTCGGCCCGAACGTCGTGTCGTGGGGCATCCACGATCTCGGCGCCACTCCGCTGATCCTCGTCGCCTGCGGCTTCGTGCTGGCCGCCGCGTTCCTCGTGACGCAGGCACGCCTCGCGTTGCGTCGTTGCGCGGACGGCGCACGCATCCCGGATGGCGCGCTGCCGGTGGGCGGCCGCGCGTTCGACGACCTGCGACGTCTCGCGAAGACGCCGTACCTGCTCGGCATCGCCGGCGTGATCGTCGCCGGCCAGACGATCGGCGCGTTCATGTACAACGAACAGGGCAAGTACGTGTCGCAGGCGTACACCGCGCTGGCGGACCGCGCGACGTTGTTCGCGCACATGGAAGCCGCGGTCAACGTGTTGTCGCTGGTCTTCCAGGCCGGCGTCGTCGGCTGGCTGACTCGTCGCGGCAGCGTGGCCCTGAGCCTGTCGGCGATGCCGATCCTGCTCGGCGCGAGTTTCGTGGTGCTGGCGCTGTCGCCGCTCGGCGGCGTGTTGCTGGTGACGCAGGTGATCCGCCGCGCCGCCGACTACGGGCTCGGCAAGCCGCCGCGCGAGATGTTGTTCACCGTGCTGAACCCCGAGAGCAAGTTCAAGAGCAAGAGCCTTATCGACACCGTCCTTCAGCGCGGCTCGGACCTGATGAGCCAGTGGCTGTACCTCGCGGTCGCCGGGCTCGGTCTCGCCGGCATCGCGTGGGTGTGTGCCGGCATCAGCGTGCTGCTGCTCGGCGCGACGCGCACGCTGGGCCGCACGTTCGAGGCACGGCGCAGCGAGACGGATCCGCCCGGCGCGGCGCCGGCAGCCGACACGGCGCGGGGCGCGGCATGAACGCGGCGACGCTGCCGGCGCGCCGCTTCGACGCCGCCGGCAAGGCGCACGTCGATCTGCCGGCCATCCTCAAGCTCGCGGCGCCACTGATGGCGACGAACGCGGTGCAGGCGCTGCTGAACCTCACGGACCTGTGGTTCATCGGGCGGCTGTCCACCGACGCGCTGGCCGCGATGAGCGCCATCTACTGGATCGTGAGCTGCGCGATCCTGCTGTTCGGCGGCGTCGGCCTCGCGGTGCAGACGTTCGTCGCACAGGCCTTCGGCAGCCGCCGCAAGGCGCGCGCGTCGCGCGCGTTGTGGAATGCGTTATGGGCGTCGCTGGCGATGGCGCCGGTGTTCCTCGCGCTGGCGTACGCTGGACCGTGGCTGATCTCGCACTTCCGGCTCGAGCCGCACGTGCAGGAGCTCGCGCTCGAATACTGGGTGCCGCGCATCGGCGGCGCGTTCATCGGGTTGATGGGCTGGGCGGCGATGGGGTTCTTCAACGGCATCTCGGCGGTGCGCTTCACGATGACGGTCGTGGTCGTCACGACGCTGACGAACGCGTTGTTCAACCAGCTGTTCATGTTCGAGCTCGGCATGGGCATGAAGGGCTCGGCGTGGGGCACGAACGTCGCGCAGCTGGTCGGCGTCGTCGTCGCGCTGTGGTTCTTCCTCGGCGGCCGGCTGGCGCACGAATACCGCTCGCGCATCATGTGGCGGCCGCGCGGGTCGGTGATCCGCGCGCAACTCGTCGTGGGCCTGCCGATCGGCGTGATGTACGGCGCCGACGTGCTCGGCCTCGCGTTGTCGCAGATGATGATCGCGCAGACCGGTGCGGCCGGCGCCGCGGCCACGCAGATCGTCATGGCGCTGACGACGATGGCGTACATGCCGACGATCGGCATCGCGCTGGCCGGCACGACGATGGTGGGGCAGACGATCGGCGCCGGCGATCGCGACTGGGCGAATCGACTCGGCAACGTGATCATCGGCCTGTGTGCCGGCCTGATGGCGTTCATCGCGGTGCTGCTGCTGGTCGTGGGCCCGTGGGTGTTGCCGTTGTTCGTCTCGGCAGGCGATGCCTCGGCCGCCGACGTGGTCGCGACGGGTCTCGTGTTGTTGTGGCCGGCCGCGGCCTACCAGATCTTCGACGGCCTCTACTGCGGCTCGGGCTTCTGCCTGCGCGGCGCCGGCGACACGCGCGTGCCGGCGATCACCGCGCTGGTGTTGTCGTGGTTCTTCTTCGTGCCGCTGGCGCACACGCTGATCTTCGCGCCCGGCGCCGGCTGGTTCGACGGCCTGCCGCAGCTCGGGCTCGGCGCGCGTGGCGGCTGGATCGCGCTGATGAGTTACGTCACCTTGTTAGGGCTGGCGATGTTCTGGCGCTGGCGGCACGGCGCCTGGCGCCGCTTCCAGCTGGACGCCGCGTGACTGGGCTTTGCCTGATCGACCGCTGCGCGCGTTCATGCTTATGATCGCGCCATGACCGTGATCCGCTACAAAGTCGACAAGGGCATCGCGTGGCTCGCGATGAACAATCCGCCGCTGAACGCGCTGTCGCACGAGCTGCGGCAGGGCATCGTCGCGGCGCTGGATCGCGCCGTCGCCGACGCCAAGGTGCGCGCCGTCGTGCTGATCGGCAACGACCGCGCGTTCTCGAGCGGCGCCGACATCAAGGAATTCTCGGGGGCAACGTTTTACAGCCCGCCGTTCCTGCCCGCGGTCTGCGACATCGTCGAAGGCTCGCCGAAGCCGGTGATCGCCGCGATCGGCGGTGCCTGCATGGGCGGCGGCCTCGAGCTCGCGCTCGGCTGCCACTACCGCGTCGCACTGGCCGACGCGAAGATCTCGTTCCCCGAAGTGAAGCTCGGGCTGATTCCCGGCGCCGGCGGCACGCAGCGCTTCCCGCGGCTGGTCGGCCTCGAGACCGCGCTGAATCTGATCGTGTCGGGCTCGACGGTCCCGGCGGGCGCACTGCAGGAGTCGAAGTTGTTCGACGTCGTGGCGAAGGACGATCTCGCCGGCGCCGCGCGCCAGTTCGCGGACAAACTGCTGAAGGACGGCAAGGGACCGCGCCGCGTGCGCGATCTGCCGATGGCGCATCCACAGGGCGAGGCATTCCTGCAGTTCGCGAAGACCAGCGTCACGGCCGTGGCGCGCGGCCTGTCGGCGCCGCTGCGCGCGGTCGAGGCGGTGGGCGCCGCGCTGAACAAGAAATTCGAAACCGGGCTCGCCGCCGAGCAGAAGATCTTCGGCGAGCTGATGGTCGGCGACGAGTCGAAGGCGCTGCGGCATGCGTTCTTCGCCGAGCGCGCGGCCGGCAAGGTCGCGGGCCTGTCGGAGAAGACGTCGCCGCGCAGGATCGCCAGCGTCGGCGTCGTCGGCGCGGGCACGATGGGGCAGGGCATCGCGATGAGCTTCGCGAACGCCGGCATCCCGGTGGTGCTCGTCGAGGCGAAGCAGGACGCGCTCGATCGCGGTGTCGCCGCGATCCGCAAGTTCTACGAAGGCGCGGCCGCCAAGGGCAAGCTCAAACCCGACGAGGCGACGAAACGCTCCGCGTCGATCGCGCCGTCGCTCGAGTTCGCCGCGTTGTCGAAAGTCGACCTGATCGTCGAAGCGGTGTTCGAGGACCTGGACGTCAAGAAGGCGGTGTTCCGCGAGCTCGACAAGGTGGCGCGACGCGGCGCCATCCTCGCCACCAACACGTCCACGCTCGACGTCGATCGCATCGCCGCGTTCACGAAGCGGCCCGGCGACGTGCTCGGCCTGCATTTCTTCAGCCCCGCGAACGTCATGCGGTTGCTCGAGGTGGTGCGCGCGAGGAAGACCAAGCCCGATGTGCTGGCCACCGCGATGGCCCTGGCGAAGAAGATCGGCAAGACCGCGGTCGTCGCCGGTGTCTGCGACGGCTTCATCGGCAACCGGATGATCAACGCCTACTCGCAGCAGGCGTTGTTGCTGCTGGAAGAGGGCGCGTCGCCGGCGCAGGTGGACAAGGCCGTCGAGAAGTTCGGCTTCGCGATGGGACCGTTCCGCATGTCCGATCTCGCCGGCAACGACATCAGCTGGCACATCCGCCGGCGGCACTACGCCGAACATCCCCGGCAGCGCCAGATGCGCATCGCCGACCGCGTCTGCGAGCTCGGCCGCTTCGGCCAGAAGACCGGCCTCGGCTGGTATCGGTATGAAGCCGGCAAACGCGACGCGATTCCCGATCCCGTCGTCGATCAGATCATCCAGGAAGAGCGCGCATCGCTGAAGCTGGCGCCGCGCAAGATCGACGACGCGGAGATCGTCGATCGCCTGCTGCTGGCGCTGGTCAACGAAGGCGCGCGCATCCTCGACGACGGCATCGCGCAACGCGCGTCGGACATCGACATCGTCTATCTGACCGGTTACGGCTTCCCCGTGCAGAAAGGCGGCCCGATGTTCGAAGCCAGCCGCCGCGGTCTCGGCCTCGTGTTGCGCAGGATGAAGGAGTTCGCATCGAACCCGCACGCCGAGCCCGCGTTCTGGAAGCCGGCGAAGCGGCTCGCGACGCTCGCGGCGCAGGGCCGCGGCTTCGACGACGAGGCAATGAAGACGAGAGCCGGCAAGGCCCGACAGGAGAAGCGCCGTGGTTGATGCCGTCATCGTCTCGACCGCGCGCACGCCGCTGACGAAATCCTGGCGCGGCGCGCTGAACCTCACGCACGGGGCGACGCTCGGTGGCCACGTCGTCAAGGCCGCGCTGGAACGTGCCGGCATCGACCCCGGCGCCGTCGAGGACGTCATCCTCGGCTGTGCGAATCCCGAGGGCGCCACTGGCTTCAACATCGCGCGCCAGGCGGCGTTGCGTGCCGGTTGCCCGGTGTCCGTGTCGGGCATGACGGTGAACCGCTACTGCTCATCGGGCCTGCAGACCATCGCGCTGGCCGCGCAGCGCATCGCGGCCGGCGAAGGCGACGTGTACGTCGCCGGCGGCGTCGAATCGATCACGAACACGCAGAACGACCGCACCAACTACTACATGGCCAAGGAGGCCTGGCTCGACGAACACAAGCCGGCTATCTACTGGCCGATGCTGCAGACCGCGGAGACCGTGGCGAAGCGCTACGGCATCCTGCGCGAGGCGCAGGACCGCTACGGCGTGCAGAGCCAGCAGCGCGCCGCTGCCGCGCAGGCCGAGGGCCGCTTCACGGCGGAGATCGCGCCGATCGACGTCGTCGCCGGCATCGCCGACAAGGACTCCGGCCGCCTGTCCACCCGCGCCGTCACGGCCAGCACCGACGAGGGCATCCGCGCCGACACGACCTACGACGCCGTCGCGAAGATCCGCAGCGCCGTCCCGGGCGGGGTCATCGCCGCGGGCAACGCCAGCCAGTTCTCCGACGGCGCGGCGGCCTGCGTCGTCATGAGCGCGAAGCGCGCCGAACGCGAAGGCCGGAAGCCGCTGGGCATCTTCCGCGGGTTCGCGGTCGCGGGCTGCGAGCCCGACGAGATGGGCATCGGTCCCGTGTTCGCGATCCCGAAGCTGCTCGAGCGCGCGGGCAAGAAGGTCTCCGACATCGACCTGTGGGAGTTGAACGAAGCGTTCGCCGTGCAGGTCATCTATTGCCGCGACAAGCTCGGCATCCCGGACGACAAGCTGAACGTCAGCGGCGGCGCGATCGCGCTCGGTCACCCGTACGGCATGACGGGCGCGCGACTCACCGGCCACGCGCTGATCGAAGGCAAACGTCGCGGGGCGAAACTCGCGGTGGTCACGATGTGCATCGGCGGTGGCATGGGTGCCGCCGGCCTGTTCGAGATCGTCTGACACGGAGATGCCATGCTGAAGACGGTCATCGCCCTCATCATCGCCGTCGCCGCCGGTGCGATCGGCTACGCGTTCTGGACGAAGAAGGATGCGGAGGAAAGCCCGATCAACGTGATGGTCACCCAGATGCGCACGCGCGCGATCATCGAGCACGAGCGCCAGGTGACGGTCTGGTACAAGGCCTGCCCCGAGGTGAAGGGCGTGAACCCGCAGGTCATGGTGATCTGGCCCGCCAAGCTCAACTACGAGCTGGACCTGTCGCAGACGAAACTGAGCTTCGACACGGCCAGCGGCATCCTGCACGTGAAGACGCCGCCGATCCGCGCCGACGACCCCTCGGTGCCCTCCGAGGTCGGCGAATACCTGGCCCAGACCTACTTCTGGACGCTGGAGAGCGAGCAGACGATCGTCATGCGCGAGATGCAGAAGGCGACGCCGCTGGCGCGCCACCTGACCGCGTATTTCCTGCGCTACGACGTGGGGTTGCCCGCGCACTTCAAGGAAGAACTCGAGACCTACCTGCGCGCCATGACCGGCGCGCTGGGCGTGCCCGTGAAGAGCATCGACATCGAGATCCCGTCCGTCGAGACGCCGATCCCGCCGCGGCCCGAGATCACGCTGTGTGAAGGCACGGTCGCCGTCGCCAACGGATTGAGCTTCGCGCGCCGCCAGGCCGACGGTTCCGTCATCGGCATCTATCCGAAGACCGCGAAGGCATCACCGGAGACTGCGCCCACGCCGTAAGATCCGGATCCCCGACAACCCCAACGCGGAGATCCGTCCATGAACGCTGTCGATGTGCACGGCCGATTCGTCTGGCACGAATTGATGACGCGCGATGTACCGGGCGCGAAGAAGTTCTATTCGAAGCTCGTCGGCTGGAAGCCCGAAGCCTGGGCCCACGACCCCAACTACACGGTGAACCATTCCGCGGAAGGACCGCAGTCCGGCTTCTTCACGATTCCCGCCGACATGCCGGCGGACATGCCGGCGCACTGGGTGTCGTACATCGGTACACGCGATGTCGACGGGCTCGCCGACGCGGCGGTGCGCGCCGGCGGCTCGGTAGTGAAGGCACCCGAGGACATCAAGGGCGCCGGCCGCTACGCCGTGCTGCGGGACCCGCAGGGCGCGATCTTTGCCGTGCTCGATCCGGAGAATTCCCGGCCCGAGCGCGAGGGCATGCCGCCGAACGGCAGCTTCTCGTGGCACGAGCTCGCGACGTCGGACCACGAGTCGGCATTCGCGTTCTACAGCGGGCTGTTCGGCTGGGACGTGCTCGCGCGCCACGACATGGGCCCGATGGGCATCTACCTGATCTTCGGCAACGGCAACATCCAGCGCGGCGGCATGTTCATCAAGCCCGCCGAGAATCCCGGGCCGCCGGCCTGGTTGCCGTACGTCAGCATTCCCAGCGTCGACGACGGCCACGTCACGGCGCAGTCCGCGGGCGGCCGCAGCCTCGTGCCGCCGCAGACGGTGCCGGGCGGTTCGCGCATCGCGCAGCTGCTCGACCCGACCGGCGCGGCGATCGCGATCCACTCGATGCCGGCCGCGGCCATGCCGGCGGCCGAGCCGGCCGCGAAGCCGAAGGCGCCCAAGGCTGCGAAACCCAAAGCGAAGACAAAGACCAAGGTGAAGGCAAAGGCGAAAGCGAAGCCGAAGGCGAAGACGGCCCCGAAGGCGAAGTCGCGAAAAGCTCCGAAGAAAAAAGCCGCCGCCCGGAAACCTGCGGCGAAGAAACGGGTCTCGAAGTCATCGAAGGCGAAGAAATCCACCGCGCGAAGGAAGAAATAGATGACCGGACGCCGAGACATCATCAAGGCCGGAATCGCCGCGCTCGCGGGCACGCAGCTCACGAGCGCCTGGGCGGCCGACAAGAAAAAGAAGGACAAGGACGAGCCGCGGCCGCCGCCGCCGGGCCCGCTGATGACCAAGGCGATTCCCTCGACCGGCGAGCGCCTCGCGGTCGTCGGCGTCGGGACGAACAACTACAGCCCGACGACGCCGGAAGAACGCGCCGCGCGCCGCGAAGTGCTTGCGGGCCTGACGGCCGCAGGCGCCTCCGTCATCGACACGGCACCGGCGTATCGCGCGTCCGAGGAGACGATCGGCGATCTGCTCGCCGACATCGGCAACCGCAAGCAGGCGTTCCTCGCGACGAAGGTGACCGCGCCGGAGGGCAACCTCCAGCGCGGCATCGACATGATCGAGGAGTCGTTCCGCAAGCTGAAGACCGACGTCATCGACCTGCTGCAGATCCACAGCCTGAACGGCGTGGACGTGTTGTTCCCGCACCTGACCCAGCTCAAGGCGAAGGGCCGCGTGCGTTACATCGGCGTCACCACGTCGAGCGGCAGCCAGCACGACGCGATGGTCGAGGTGATCAAGACGCAGCCCATCGACTTCGTGCAGGTCGACTATTCGCTGGGCAACCGCGAATCCGCCGAGACGGTGCTGCCGGCGGCGCTGGCGAAACGCGTCGGCGTGCTGGTGAACCTGCCGTTCGGCGGACGGAACTCGAACAGCAACCTGTTCTCGCGCGTCGCGGGCCGCGATCTGCCGGAATGGGCGAACGAGATCGATGCGCGGAACTGGGGCCAGGTATTCCTCAAGTACATCGTGTCGCACCCGGCGGTGACCGTCGCGATCCCCGGCATGACGAAGCTCGGTCACCTCGAGGACAACCTCGAGGCCATCCGTGGGCGCATGCCCGATGCGGGGCAACGTGCCCGCATCGAGCGCTGGTGGGACCAGAACTTCGAGTCGTGATGGCCGGCCGGTAATCCGGCCGACTGGCCGGCTAACTACTTGCCCGTGGCCGCCCAGCGCAGCCCGCCGGTCAGCAGGTCGACGAGGTAGGGCTCCTGGTAGGAATCGGCCGTGTGGCCGAGCCCCGTGTAGAACACGCGGCCGCCGTTGTACGTGTGGTACCAGGTGTTCGGGTTCGGGTTCACGTCGGTTTCGCCCGGCGGGCCGATGGTCTTCGGGTCGACCGTGATCAGCACGTGCACCAGCGGGTTGAAGTCCTTGTAGTAGTACCATTCGTCGGTGCGCGTGATCGTCTTCGGCAGCTTCGCGGTGGCGGGATGTTTGCCATCGGCCACCGTCAGCGTCGCCGTCGGCGTGCCCTTCGGGTGATGCTCGAAGTAGCCGCCGATCATTTCGCCGTACCAGCCCGAGAGGTAGTGCGAGTCCGCGGCGGCATGCACGCCGAGCACGCCCTTGCCGTCCTTCAGGAAGCCGAGCAGCGCGTCCTTGCGATCGCCGACGAGATATTCGGAGTCCGGGTTCTTCGGGTTCGTCGTGTTGCTGACGAGCACGATGGCCTTGTACTGCGCGAGGTTCTCCTTCGAGAACACCGCCGGATCTTCACTGACGTGGGCGGCGTAGCCTAGCTTCGTCGCGATGCCCTTGATCGCCTCGTCGGCGGCCGGGATGGAGTCGTGGCGGAAGCCCGTGCTGCCGGAGAAGATCAGCACCTTCGGCGCGGGCTTCGCGGCGGTCGCCAGGCCCGGGAGCACGGCGAGCGTCAACAGCGACGCCATCAGCCAGAGTCGATTCTTCATGGATTCCCCTTCGTGGATTTTTGCCAGGGCGGAAACCTGCCCTTCGTCTTCGTGACCAGACGCAACACGCGATGGTTTGCCGTTATGAACAGCGTGGCGCCGTCTTCGCCCCAGGCGACGTTGGCGGTCGGCACGCCGGTCAGGATGCGGCCGAGCAGCGTGCCGTCGGGCGTCAGCACCAGCACGCCGCCGGGACCGGTGGCGAACACGTTGCCGTTCACGTCGACCTTCATGCCGTCGGGATTGCCGTCGCCGTCCTTGCGCAGCTTCGTCGCGTCGTAGAAAACGCGCGACGCGCCCAGCGTGCCGTCGGCCCTGACCGGAAACGCCTTCCAGATCGGCCGCTCCGACTGCGAGTTCGCGACGTACAGCGTTTTCTGGTCCGGCGAGAAGGCGAGGCCGTTCGGTGCTTCGAGCTCCTTCGTCACCAGCGTCAACGTACCGTTCGGCGCCACTCGATAGACGCCCTGGAAGTCGAGTTCCTTGCCCGAGTCCTTGAACGTGCCGGGCAGGCCGTACGGCGGATCGGTGAACCAGAGGTTGCCGTTGTCGTCATAGACGAGATCGTTCGGGCTGTTGAGCTTTTTGCCGTTGTAGCCGACCGCGAGCGGCTTCATCGTGCCATCGGCTTCGCGCACCGAGACGCGGCGGTCGCCGTGCTGGCACAACGTGAGCCGGCCCTGCGCATCGAACGTGAGGCCGTTCGAGCCGGGCTCGCGGCCGGTGAATGGCGCGGCGCCGGTGTAGCCGCTGCGCTCGAGGAAACGGCTGACGCCTTTCTCGGCGTTCCATTTCATGACGACGTTGCGCGGGATGTCGGAGAACAGCAGCGACTTCGTCGCCGCGTCCCACAGTGGACCTTCCGACCAGTCGAGATCGTCCGCGATCTTTTCGAACTTCGAGTCCGGCGCGATCAGCGCGTCGAAACGCGGATCGAGCGATTCGAGTGTCGCCCAGGTTTCGGCGGCTGAAGCGTTCAAGAACATCCCCCCGAGCAGGCACGCGGCCAGGCTCATCGTTGTCGTTTTCATCGCGATCGTCCCCCTCGTGATGCGTCCGGATTGTGCACGGCCGGTCGGTGCCACGCCATGCGAGCGCACCCGCTAAGAATTCGCGCACCGCGTCGTCTGCCTCGTAAACCCCGCGCGCATGTCGCACGCGGCGGAACAACGACGCGGGAGAGAGGCGATGCGTACGACGACGGTGATGATGGGAACGCTGCTGTTGCTGGCGACGCTGGCGGGTTGCGGTGGCGGTGGTGCAGGCGGCGCCGGTGGCGGCGGAGGCGATGGCGGTTCGGGCGGCAGCGGCTCGGGTGGCGGCGTGGGATCGAGCTCGGGTGGCGGATCGAGTTCGAGCGGTGGCTCCAGTTCGGGCGGTGGTTCGAGCTCGGGCGGTGGTTCGAGCTCCGGTGGTGGCTCCAGCTCCGGTGGCGGCTCGAGCTCGGGCGGCCACACGGGCAACGCCGGCGTCGTCGCGACGCTCGCCGGCTCCGGCCAGACCGGCCATCGCGACGGCACCGGCGCGGCCGCGAGCTTCTACCAGCCGGCCTGCCTCGCGACGGATGCCGCGGGCAACACCTACGTGCCCGACTACGGCAACCATCTCGTGCGCAAGGTGACGCCCGACGGCGTCGTGACCACGATCGCCGGCAGTGGCACGCCCGGCCACGCAAATGGCGTCGGCACGGCTGCGTCATTCAACGGACCGTCGGCCGTCGCGGTCGACGCGCAGGGCAACGTGTTCGTGACGGAAGACGAGCAGGTGCGCCGCATCGCGCCCGATGGCACGGTGACCACGATCGCCGGCAGCACGTATGGCGTGCAGGACGGCGCCGCGTCGCAGGCCTTGTTCATGACGCCGGCGGGCATCGCCGTTGACCCGGTGACCGGCGACCTGTTCGTCGCGGACCGCAACGCGCAGAACATCCGGCGCATCACGGCGCTGGGCCAGGTGTCGACGCTCGCCGGCACCGGCCGGATCGGCTTTACGGACGGCATCGGCTCGGTGGCGACGTTCGATGGCCCGACCTGCCTGACGCTGACGGCCAGCGGCTCGCTGCTGGTCACGGACAGCGACAATGAGCTCGTCCGCGCCATCGATCCGACCGGCGTGACGACGACGCTGGCGGGCAGCGGCGGCTACGGCCGCAACGACGGTGCCGCGTCGACGGCCACGTTCGCGCATCCGCGCGGTGTCGCGGTCGACGACGCCGGAAACGTGTACGTCGCGGACAAGTTCAACAACGTGGTGCGCCGGATCACGGCAGCCGGTGTCGTGAGCACGTTCGCCGGGACGGGCACGGCCGGCAGCACCGACGGCGCGGCGAACGTCGCGACGTTCTGGTTGCCGGACGGACTCGCGTTCGATGCCGCGCACCGGCGGCTGGTCGTCGCCGACCAGTTCACCGGCCTGATCCGCACGATCGCGATCGACTGAGGCGCGGCCGCGGTAGTTAGTCTGGCGGCGGGCGGACCGGCGGTACGGGCGGGCGCCCGCCGCCGGTTTTCCCGCGACCGGCATCGGCACGTCGCACCCCGCGTGGTAGATTCCGCGCGCGCGAATGTCCGCGCCCGTCACCGGATGTCATCGATGAAGAAAGGTCTGTTGATCCTGTCGTTCGCCCTCGTGCTCTCGGCCTGCCAGAAGAAGACCGAGGAAGCGCCCGCCGCCGACGCCGCCAGCGCGCCCGCGCCGACCGCCGCTGCGCCGGCCCCGGCCGCAGAGCCCACCGACGAGGAGCGTGCCCGCGCGAAGAAGCAGGCCGCGCTCGACTACGCGACGATGGAGGATTCGTACCTCAACGATCCGAAAGGCCAGTGGGCGAAGGACGGCACCGCGAGCTCGACGTTCGGTGAAACGAGCGCCAACGGCGCCAGCGACTCCAACAAGCCGAAGAACCTGGTCGGCAAGCCAGACGGCCGCCAGTGGACCAACGATCACCAGGACATGGGCTTCGACACGCTCGAGGTGTCGTTCGAGAAGCCCGTGCACGCCACCGAGGTCCGCGCCGTGTTCGATGCGGGCGTCGAGGCCGTGAGCAAGCTGGAAGTGAAGGGCGCCGACGGGACGTACACCACCGTCTGGTCCGGCCTCAACGAGGAACCCGAGGACCAGCGCGGCCCGCGCAGCTGGTTCGTGCGCAAGTTCGAGAAGACCGCCACGCCCGTGCAGGGCGTGAAGATCACGATCGCGAACAACATCGACAACGGCTACAAGGTCGTCGACGCGGTCCAGCTCGTCGGCGAATAAAAAGCGGTTTTCGCGGGCCGCCCGGATTTCGTATGATCCGGGCGGTCCCGTCCCAGCCACCGGCGTGCCGCCATCGCGGCACCGAGGCAGCCAACTCACCGTTGTCCGTCCCCGGAGGCTTTCCATGTCCCGATTCGTTTCGCGGCTCGCCGCCTGCATGCTGCTGCCATCCTGCGCACTGGCGCATTCGCCCTATCTACTCCCCAACACGTTCGACCTCGCCGATCGCGACCACGTGAGCGTGCAGGCGTCGTTCACGGAGACGTTCTTCGTACCCGACGTGGTCATGAAATCCGGCGCGTGGACCGTGCGCACCCCGGACGGCCGCGACCAGCCGCTGACCGCCGTGTATACGCGCGACCTCGCGGTGCTCGACGTCGACACGCCGACTGCCGGCACGTACCGGATCTCCAGCGGCCTGCGCGACGGCCGCACGGCCAGGGCCGCGCTAGTCGGTGAAGACTGGAAATTCCTGCGCGACGGCGACGCACCGCCAGCGGGCGCGCGCGTGTACGAGGTGAAAAGCATCACCAGCGCCGAGGTCTACGTGTCGCGCGGCACACCGACCGACGCTGCGCTGGCGCCGCGCGGTCACGGGCTCGAGTTCCAGATGCTGACGCATCCGAACAAGGTCCTCGCCGGAACTGCGGTGCGGCTGAAAGTCCTGTTCGACGGACAGACGCTGGCCGGCCCGATCGCCATCACGCGCGCGACCGAGGATGGCGACGCTGCGCCACCGATCACCGTGATCGCCGGCGCCGACGGCCTCACCACGGTGACGCTCGCCGCGGGTCGCTACCACGCGATGCGGCGTCACCGGGTCGTGCTGCCGGGCACCGAAGCCCGCGCCGAGAGCCACACGTATGCGTTGACGCTCGAGGTGGCGGAATGAGCGCCAGTCCCCATGAAGTCGGGCTCGACCTGCGCGCAACGTCGGATGCCAGCCGCGGCGAACAGTTCTCCCTGTGGGCATTGCGGACCTGGTGGCAGGCCTTTCCGGAGGTCGACGCGGCCTGGCCGGAGCTCGTCCGCGGATTCCGCGCCTGCCAGGTGCCCTTGGCGCTCGAATCCTGCCACCGACTGTGCTCGGTGCTGCTGGCCAGCGGCGGCTGCGGCGCTGCGCTGGGCTGCCCGTGCTGTCCCGGCATCACACCCGGCGAAGAGATCCTTCTCGACGTACTCAGGGCCGCCGCGGGCGGCGAGGAGAGCCGTGTGCTCCTGCGTCTGCGCCGCTTCGCGCCGGCCGCCATGGCGCGTCTCGCCGCGCCTCATGCCATCCGCTTCGCGCGACAACTGCACGCCGCCGGTTTGTCATGGCCGAACGTCTCGCCGGACTCGTGCCACGTGATGCGCCTGGTCCCGACGAACACAGACCGCTTGCACTGAGATCGTGGCTTCGCTCGATGGCCGTGGTTCGGCGCGCCACTCGAACCAGGGTTGAGCGGCGCGTCCGCGTCCGCTCCAACCCCTTATAAAGGTATCGTATTAACCATAATATACATTATGCGTAGTAAGAGATTGGGAGGGATGAAGAAGACATGGACGTCTTTGAGCACTCCATAACACCCGCTTACACCCCCGAAGCGCACTCTCCACCCACCATGACCGAACCTTTCACCGCCCGGCGAAAACTCACCGTCAAACGCCACCTCGTGGCCCGGACCCAAGGACTGGTCATGTTTCTCACCGAACATCTGCGTCGATTCGCGTCGGGCGTGTTGATCGCCGGCGTCGCCGCGGCGGCCACGACCGGCAGCGCCGAATTCAATCCGGTGATGCAGGAACCGCATGTCGCGGAGTCCCTCGGCACGGCCGACGTCATCTTCAAGCTCAAAGCCAATGGCGACGGCGCGGCGATCGCGAAGCTCGCCACCGGCAGTGATCGCGTCGCGGCCATTGCGAAGCGCTCGCGTCTCGGCATGAGCCTGCGACGCGAGATCTCGACGAGCTTGCTGGCCGGCACGGTCACGCTGACCGACGAGAGTCCGGACCAGGTCCTCGAGCGGCTGCGCGCCGATCCCGCCGTCCAGTATGCGGTGCCCGACCATCGACGCTTCGCGCAGGCCGTGCCCAACGATCCGCTGTTCAACGGCCAGTGGTACCTGCAGAGCACCGAGGTCTCGGCCGTGAATGCGGTCGGCGCCTGGGATCTCGAACAAGGCCGTCCGGGCGTCGTCGTCGCTGTGCTCGACACGGGCGTCCTGTACGACCACCCGGACCTGGGCCGCGGCGATGCGGGCGGCAAGCTGCTCCCGGGCCGCGATTTCGTCACGCTGGTCGCCCAGGCCAACGACGGTGACGGTCGCGATGCCGATCCGTCCGATCCCGGCGACTGGGTCAACGACGCCGACAAGGCCGCCAACGTGGCGCTCGCCAACTGCGACGTCACCGGCAGCTCGTGGCACGGCACGCGCGTCTCGGGAATGATCGGCGCGTTGTCCAACAACGGCGCGGGCATCACCGGCCTGTCCTGGAATTCGTTCCTGCTGCCGGTGCGCGTGCTCGGCAAATGCGGCGGCAAGGACAGCGACATCCTGGCCGGCATGCGCTGGGCCGCGGGCCTGACGACGCCGGGCGTGCCCAACAACCCGACACCGGCGCGCATCCTCAACATGAGCCTGGGATCCACGGGCGCCTGCGAATCGAGTTATCGGACCGTGATCGACGAGCTGACCGCGCTGAAGGTGCTGGTCGTGGTCTCGGCGGGCAACGAAGGCACGATGGTGTCGTCGCCCGCGGATTGCCCGGGCGTCGCGGGCGTGGCCGCGCTGCGCCATGCGGGCAGTAAGGTCGGCTTTAGCAACCTCGGTCCCGAGGTCACGGTCGGCGCGCCCGGCGGCAACTGCGTGAACATCAGCGGCGGCCCCTGCCTGTTCTCGCTCGACACGACGTCGAACACGGGCACGCAGGCGCCGGGGACGGACACGTACACGAACCAGCAGTCGTCGAACCTCGGCACGAGTTTCTCGGCGCCGATCGTGTCGGGCATCGCCGCGCTGATGTTGTCGCGCAATAACAATCTGTCGACGACGCAGCTGCTGGCGCGGCTGCGCGAGGGCGCGGTCCCCTTCCCCACGTCGGTCGCCGGCAATCCGGCGCTCACGGCCTGCCACGTGCCCGTCAACACGGACGACGTGCAGCAGGCCGAATGCCTGTGCACGGTGAATACCTGCGGCGCGGGCATGGCCAACGCCGCGAACTCCGTGGTCGCCGCGGATCGGCCGATCGCCGCGGTGGCCGTGCCGGCCCTGGTGTCGGCCGGCCAGAACGTCGTGCTGAACGCCGGCGGCAGCGCGGCGGCCTGCAACCGGACCGTGGCCAGTTATTCCTGGACGGTGGTCCAGCCGACCACGAATCCGCCGGTCCTGGTCGGGGCCAACACGTCGACCGTCACCGTCATCGCCCCCAGCTCCGGGGGCTACCTTCTGCGCGTGACGGTCACCGACGACCAGGGCCACGCGGATTCGGCCAACGTCACGGTCGAGTCGAACTCTGCGACGACTCCCGCGCCGGCGTCGGCGGGCACCACCGCCTGTGCGGCCAACATCACCTCCGGCGCCACCCCGCGCGCGTCGACGCCGACCACCCCGACCACGCCCACGACCCCCAGCACGCCGTCGACGCCCGCCACCAAGAGCGGCGGCGGCGGGTCACTCGAGTGGCTGACGTTAGGGTTGCTAGGCCTGCTCGTGCTTTTGCCCGTTGCATTTGACATGTCCCGCGCTATATTTGCGCCGTACGCCATTGACGGATCAGGGTCTCCGTTACAACAACAACTAAAGGCGTTACGTCAGGAATGCAGCGCAGGCAGTCGGGATGCCGGCATCGTTCCTCGCGATAACGAACTCACGACATGTCGCGCGTCTACGACCGGTTCGAATCCGCCACGCTGCTGCTCACCCGCGGCGGCAGCATCAAGGAACGTCTGAACGCCGCCTGGCGTTATCTCGCTTCACTCGAGGCCGACGACGTACCGCGCGAACAGCGCCTGCAATTCCTCGAGCTCGCGTCGGCGATGCAACGCGAACGGCCGCTGCGCGGCGAAGACGCGGTGCGCGCGACGATCCGCAAGATGTCGATCGAGGATGCGGAGCGGCATGCCGCGCACATCGTGCGCCTGTTCTGCCGCATGTCGCGCGAGCCGGAGCTGGACCTGCCGATGCCGACGCCGAACACCGGCGCCGTGGTGCAGCTGTTCGCCGCCGAGGGTTGACTAGTTAGTCGAGCTTGAACTCGATGGTGTCCCAGCGGTTCGATTCCTCGTGCCGCGCCTGCGCCTTGATCGCGTCCACCAGCGCGCGCCCGTCCCAGTCGACGATCTGATCCGACATCGACGTGATGGCGTTCGGCAGCACGGCATTCGCGCCGAACGGCCGCATCAGGATCACCGGCTTGTCCGACGCCTTCGCGAAGGTCATCTGGAACAGCATCGTCTCGCTCTCCGAGCGATACAGGAACGGCAGCGCGATCACGCATTCCGCCTGCGCGATCTGCCGGCGCAGCTCCTCGCGCTCCGCATCCTTGCCGCCACCCGGCGCCTTATCGGGCGCTGAGAGATTCTTGTAGAAAAAGTTCCGGGCCCCCTCGAGGTACTCGAAGATCCGCAGATAGTCGTCGGAGACGTCCCACGCATGCGTGACGAACAATCGAATCGGATTGTTTTGTGACATAGAGACCGAACCGTTCCGGGGGCTTGAGTGTAGTTTAGTCGCTAAACTGCCGCGCCCACTCCCCTTTTGTGCGTCGCACCGTTAGAGTCGTTCCGCTTGCGCCTGCTCGTCTACAACATCCGCTACGCCACGGGCATCGGTCCCGCCTTCCACCTGCCGTTTCCGGGCGCGGGATACCTGCGTTCGAACCGCAAGGTCCTCGACGGCATCACGTCGTTCGTCAAGGAGAAGGACCCGGACATCGTCGGCCTCATCGAGGTCGACATCGGTTCCGTGCGCAGCGGCATGGTCAACCAGGCCGAACACATCGCCGACGCGCTCGGTCATTACACGACCTACGAGTGCAAGTACGGCAAGAGCTCGATCAACAACTTCATGCCGATCGTGCGCAAGCAGGGCAACGCGTTCCTGGCCGCACCGCGCGTCGAGAACGAACGCTTCCATTATTTCGACACGGGCATCAAGCGCCTGATCATCGAGCTCGAGCTCGATGACGTCTGCATCTTCCTGGTCCATCTGGCGCTCAAGTACCGCCAGCGCCAGTACCAGCTGCGCTACCTGCACGACCTCATCATCAAGTCGAACAAGCCGGTCATCGTCACCGGCGACTTCAACACCTTCTGGGGCACGCACGAGATCTATCTCTTCATGCGCGCGGCCGGCCTGCGCAGCGCGAACGAGAAGAACCTGCCGTCGTTCCCGGCGCGCATCCCGCGCATCGAGCTCGACTTCGTGCTGGTGAGCAAGGAAATCGAGATCACGAACTTCGAGGTGCCGGACGTGCGCCTCTCGGACCATCGGCCCGTGATGTGCGACTTCAACGTGCGTGGCGCCGTGGCGTCGCAGCCGGCCGTCGCCTAACATTCCCGGATGACGAATCCAGCTCCCGCTTCCTGGCAACGCGACACCGATGCCGGCGGCATCGCGTGGCTGACGTTCGACAAACCCGGCGCGACCGCCAACGTGCTGTCGCGCGACGCGCTCGTCGAGCTCGACGGTCACCTCGAACAGCTGAAGGCCGCGCCGCCGCGCGGCGTCGTCATCCGCTCGGGCAAACCGTCGGGCTTCATCGCCGGCGCCGACGTCAAGGAGTTCGTCCAGCTCGAGAGCGCCGACCAGGCGGTCGAGCTGGTGCGCGCCGCGCAACGCATCCTCGACCATCTCGAATCGCTGCCCTGCCCCACGGTCTGCATCATCAACGGCTTCGCGCTCGGTGGCGGATTGGAGCTGGCCCTGGCCTGCCGCTACCGCATCGGCGTGCGCAGCGAGAAATTCGCGATCGGTCTGCCGGAAGTCATGCTCGGCATCCACCCGGGGTTCGGCGGCACGGTGCGCGTGGTGCGTCGCGCCGGCATGCGCACGGCCATGGAAATGATGCTCACCGGCAAGACGCTGCGGGCCGACAAGGCGCTGCGCGCGGGCTTCCTCGATCGGCTCGTCTACCCCGCGGATACCGAGGCCGTCGCGCGCGAGTTGATCCACAAGCAACCGAAGCAGCGCCAGCCGCGGTTCATGGACCGCGTGTTGTCGTGGCCGGGCGTGCGTGGCCTGGTGAAGAAGCAGCTGGTCGCGCAGGTCGCCGCGAAGGCGCGCCGCGAGCACTACCCGGCGCCGTACGCGATCATCGACCTGTGGGTGAAGCACGGCGCGAAGGGCGCCGCGGCCTACGAAGCCGAGGCGCAGTCGATCGCGCATCTCATGGTCGGCGAGACGTCGCGCAACCTGGTGCGCGTGTTCATGCTGCAGGACCGCCTGAAGAACCTCGGCGGCAAGACGAAGGTGCCGTTCGAACGCGTGCACGTGGTCGGCGCCGGCGTCATGGGCGGCGACATCGCCGCCTGGTGCGCGCAGCGCGGCCTCAACGTCACGCTGCAGGATCGCGAGCTCAAGTTCATCGAGCCGGCGCTGCAGCGCGCGCGTGACGGCTTCGAGAAGCGGCTCAAGGATCCGCGCAAGGCCGCCGAGATGATGACGAAGCTCACGGCCGACGTGGCCGGCGACGGCGTGCCGCGCGCCGACGTGATCATCGAGGCGATCTTCGAGAACGCCGACGCCAAACACGAGTTGTTCGCGCGCGTCGAACCGAAGATGCCCGGCAACGCCATCCTGGCGACCAACACTTCGTCGATCATGCTCGAGCAGCTCGACGACCGGCTCCCGGATCCGGGCCGCCTGGTCGGCATCCACTTCTTCAATCCCGTCTCGCAACTGCCGCTGGTCGAGATCGTCCGCGGCGAGCAGACCAGCGACGACAGCATGCAGAAGGCCATCGCCTTCACGCGAAAGATCGACAAGCTGCCGCTGCCCTGCAAGAGCGCACCCGGCTTCCTGGTGAACCGCGTGCTGGTGCCGTACCTGTACGAAGCGATGTTCGCGGTGCAGGAAGGCATGCCGATCGAGGTCGTCGACGAGGCGGCGCTGCGTTTCGGCATGCCCATGGGGCCGGTCGAGCTCGCCGACGTGGTCGGCCTCGACGTGTGCAAACACGTCGGCGACATCGTCAGCAACGCGCTGAACAAACAAAAGCCGGACACGAGCCGGCTCGACGCTCTGCTCGCCGCGAAGAAGCTCGGCCGCAAGAGCGGCGAAGGTTTCTACGTGTGGCGCGACGGCAAGGCGGTGAAGTCACCCGGTCCGCGGCCCGAGCCGCCACGGGATCTCGAGGACCGCCTCATCCTCGCGATGGCCAACGAATGCGCGGCCGTCCTGCGTGAAGGAATCGTGACCGACGCGGACCTGGTCGATGCGGGCACGATCTTCGGTTCGGGATTCGCACCTTTCCGCGGTGGGCCGCTGACGTACGCGCGCAAACGAGGCATCGACGCGGTCATCGCGCGACTCACCGAGCTCGCTCGACGCTACGGTCTGCGCTTCACGCCGGACAACGGCTGGTCGCAAGTCCGCGCGAACCCCTGAGTCGGTCCCTGAGCACGCCCTAGGGCGTGCTAGCATTTCGCGATGTCGACCGATGCCCGTGAAGTCAGTGTGGAGCTGCTGCGCTCCTTGACCCCGCTCGAAGGAATGAAGCGGGAGAATCTCCATGCCCTGGCGAAGAAAGTCACCGTCAAACAGCTCACGGCGGGACGCACGCTGTTCAAGGAAGGCGACGCGGACAAACGCACCATCTGGGTGATCCGCGGGCTGGTCGAGCTGTCGGAGAACGGTCGCACCATCGGCATGATCGAAGGCGGCACGGCCGACGCGCGCGCGCCGCTGAACCAGAGCATGCCGCGCAAGGTCACCGCGCGCGCCGTCGAAGACGTGGACTACCTGGCGATCGACGCCGACCTGCTCGACGTCATGATCACCTGGGACCAGACCGGCAGTTACGAGGTCGGCGAGCTGCAGGCGTCGTTCGGCGCCGGTGCCGACGACAACGACTGGATGACCACGCTGCTGCAGACCAAGGCGTTCCACCGCATCCCGCCGGCGAACCTGCAGGCCATCTTCATGCGCATGAGCCGGCAGCAGTACCGCGCCGGCGAAGTCGTCATCAAACAAGGTGACGAAGGCGATTACTTCTACGCCATCGTCCAGGGCAAGGTGCTGGTCACGCGCGAATCACCGCTGAACCAGAAGGGCATCAAGCTGGCCGAGCTCGGCGTCGGCGAGACGTTCGGTGAAGAGGCATTGATCGCCGAGGCGAAGCGCAACGCGACGGTCACCATGCTCTCGGACGGCGTGTTGATGCGCCTGAACAAGCAGGACTTCCGCGACCTCATGCACGAGCCGCTGCTGCGCTGGGTCGACGAGCCGCAGGCCATGAAGGTGATCCAGAACCGCGGCCAGTGGCTGGACGTGCGCTTGCCGTCGGAGTTCCAGAACCTGGCGATCGAAGGGTCGATCAACATCCCGCTGTATTTCGTGCGGCTGAAGCTGAATGCGCTCGATCGCAATACGCCTTACGTGGTGGTGTGCGATACGGGACGGCGGTCGTCGGCCGCGGCGTTCATCCTGTCGGAACGCGGCTTCGATGCTTACGTGTTGAAGGGCGGGATCACGACGTCGAATCTGCCGCTGCGACGTCCGGGGTAATTGGGGACGGACCCTATTTTCGTTGTAACAATCGGCGAGCGACCGGTTGTTAGAGAAGACGTCGACGATTGTTACAAGGAAAATAGGGTCCGTCCCCAATTACCTCGTCACATGGTGTGCGTGGCCTTGTCGCCCGCGAGCGCGCCGGCCAGGTAGGTCTCGATCTTCTTCTGCGTCTGTCCCCGATCCTGGTCGGAGAACTGCACGCCGATGCCGGCGGTGCGTTTGCCCTGCGCGCCTTTCGGCGTCAGCCAGATCACGCGACCCGCGACCGGCAGCTTTTCATCCTCGCCCATCAGGTTCAGCAGCATGAACACCTCGTCGCCGAGGCGGTAATTGCTGTTGGTCGGGATGAACAGGCCGCCGTTCTTCACGAACGGCATGTAGGCCAGGTACAGCGCGCTCTTGTCCTTGATGGTGAGCGTCAGCAGGCCGGGCTTGTTGGAACCGGTGCGCCCGGTGCGTCCTTCGGTGCTCATGCCTTGGCCCACCGCCATAGCAGGGCTTCTACCGCCATGGTCTTGTTGATGGATGTGGGAGCAAGTCTGCGCATGTCGCGGATGGCGTCTGAGAATTCGAAGAGGCGACATATGTTCAGGGGAAGACCCGCCCCTGACAAGTGCGTTAGTTCGCGCTTTGCGCCGGATTCGAGGATGCGTTCTGTGACCCAGCTCTCAAGGCAGGCCAGACGCGTCGGCAGGTCGCCTTTCGCCCAGCGTTCGGCCACCGAAGGCGGCTGAAGATTGCCGCTGCCGATGTCGCGCAGCGCGTTGACGGTGTCGGTGCGCAGCTGCGCCAGCGCCGCGGGGTCGGCATCGAGCAGCGCGAACGGACCGGCGCCGGTCGCCGCCATCGCGTCGGCCCAGGGACCTTCGCCGCGCGCCGCCACCAGGAAGGCCGCGGCCTCGTCGCGTGACGGCGCGGTCAACCGCAGCTTCGAACATCGGCTGCGCAGCGTCGGCAGCAGCCGCGACGGCTGGCTCGTCACCAGCAGCACCAGCGTGCGTGGCGGCGGTTCTTCCAGCGTCTTCAGCAAGGCATTCGCGGCGAACGGATTCATCGCGTCGGCCGGCGCGACGACCGCCACCTTGTAACCCTTGCCGTGCGCGGTCAGTGCCAGGTCCGCGGCGAGATCGCGCACCGGCTGGATCGTGATCTGCGTGGAGTCGCCTTCCGGCGAGAGCTGCGTGACGTCCGGATGCTGGCCGGCGGCGATCCACTTGCAGCTCTGACACTCGCCGCAGGGCCTGGGTTCTCCCGTGCAGTTCATGCGCTGCGTGATCCAGCGCGCGAGCTCGAGGCCGCCGGCGCCCGGGTCCTCGTGGATCAGGATGCCGTGCGACAGGCGGTTCGCGGCCAGCGCCGAGTCGATCTCCTCCCGGGCCGCGGTGAACCACGACGGCGTCACCGGTGCGCTCACGCCAGGAATTCCTCGAGCGCGGCGACCGCCGCGTCGCAGACCTGGTCGAGCTTCACGCTGGCGTCGATGATCCGGAAGCGCTGCGGCTGTGCGCGCGCCAGCTCGAGATACCGTGTCCGCACGCGATCGAAGAACTGCGCCGACTCGATCTCGAAGCGATCGACAGCGCCGCGCCGCGCCTGCATGCGCTCGAGACCGACGCGCACCGGCACGTCGAGCAGCAGCGTGCAATCGGGCCACAGGTCGCCGTGCACCGACTTCGCCAGCGTGTCGATGAGGTTGCGATCGACGCCGCGGCCACCGCCCTGGTAGGCGTGCGTGGCATCGGTGAAGCGGTCGCACAGCACCCACTCGCCGCGCGTCAGCGCGGGACGGATCAGGTTGTCGACGTGCACCTGGCGCGCACCGAACATCAGCAACGTCTCGGCGGTGGCGCTGATGTGTTCCTCGCCGCGATCGAGCACCACCGAGCGGATGCGCTCGGCGACCGGCGTGCCGCCGGGCTCGCGGGTGGCATGCACGGTGATACCACGCGACCGCAGCGTCTGCGTGATGCGGTCCGCCACCGTGGTCTTACCCGCACCCTCGATCCCCTCGAGCGTGATGAATCGCGCCGCCGTCATCGTCTGTTGCCTCCGCGCAGGCGCGCGAGATACCGCGCGACCGCCGCATTGTGCTCTTCGAGCGTCGCCGAGAACACGTGCGAACCGTCGCCCTCGCCGGTCGCGACGAAGAAGATGTCGCCGGTCTCGAGCGGCCGCGTGGCCGCGATCAACGCTTCGCGCGAGGGCAATGCGATCGGCGTCGGCGGCAGCCCGGCGCGCGTGTAGGTGTTGTACGGCGTGTCGGTGCGCAGGTCGCGCTCGCGGATATTGCCGTCGTAGGACGGGCCGATGCCGTAGATCACCGTGGGATCGGTCTGCAACCGCATGCCCTTGCGCAGGCGCGTCACGAACACGCCGGAGATCCGCGGCCGTTCGGCGGCCAGGCCGGTTTCCTTCTCGACGATCGACGCCAGCGTCAGCGCTTCGTAAGCGGTTTCGATCGGCAGGCCCGCCGCGCGCTCGGCCCACGCGGCGTCGAGCGCTTCCGCCATCTTGCGATAGGCCAGCGTCAGCAGCTCGCGGTCGGTCGTGCCGGCCGCGAAGCGATACGTGTCCGGATAGAAGCGCCCCTCGGGATGTTCGCCCGCATGGCCGATGGCCGTCATGACGGCGGCGATGTCCTGGCCGCGCAGCGTCGACTTGATGCCGGCGTGCGCCTCGATGGCGCGGCGCATGTCGGCGAACGTCCAGCCTTCGACGATGGTCAGCGCTTCGAGGACCACGCGGCCTTCCTGCAGCTGGCGCAGGATCTCGGCCGGGCTGGCGTGGGGCAGGATTTCGTAACGGCCGGTCTTCACCTGCGGCCAGCCGCGCACGCGCAGCACGATCTCGACGGCGCGGCGGTCGGCGAGCGCGCCACGCGACTCGAGCTCGGCGAGCACGGCGCGCACGGTGGCGCCGGGCTTGACGGTCAGCTCGACCGGTTCGGCCTGCGGCCCGGCGGCGTCCATCGCGGCCGTGGCCCGCTGCCAGTAGATAGCCGCGCCGCCGGCGGCCGCGACCGCCAGCAGCAACACGACGAGCAGCAGCTTACGCATCGAGGGCCTCGAGGTGCGCGCGCAGCGCCAGGGCGATATCGTTCATGCGAAAGGCATGCTCGCCCACGCGGCGCACCGGCACAACCCCGATGCGCGCATTGGTGACGAACATCCCGTCGGCGCCGCGCAGCTCCGCCAGCGTCAGCGCACGTTCCTCGGTGATGAGCCCGAGCTTCGGCGACTCGCGCAACACGATCGCGCGCATCACGCCCGCGACGCCGGCACGGTCGAGCCGCGGCGTCGCCAGGCGCCGGCCCTGCACGACGAACAGGTTGCAGGCGCTGCCGGAGACCACGTCGTCGTTGGCGTCGAGCATGACCACGTCGAACGCGTCGGCGGTGATCTCGGCCGCCGCGAGCACGTTGTCGAGCCGGTTCAAATGTTTGAGGCCGGCGACGGCCGGGTTGATCGCCGCGCGCGTACGCGCGATGCCGAGATCGACGCCGGCGGCGAGCGCGGAAGTGTCCCCGGTGGTCCACAACGACACCACGCGCCGCGCATCCGACGCCGACGGCGCGTAGCCGCGGCGCGGCGCACTGCCCCGCGTGACGACGATCTTCAGGATGGCCAGCGACGGCGCGCGCGCCAGCGCCGCGCCGAGATCCGGCTGCACGCCGGCCACGTCGAACGGAATGCCGAGCCGCGCGCAGCCGCGCGACAGGCGCGCGATATGCGCGTCGAGAAACCGCGCAACGCCGTTGCGCACGAGGACGGTCTCGAACACGCCGTCGCCATACGCGAGGCCGCGATCGTCGGCAGGCACCGCGGCACCCTCGACGCCGTCGACCCAGATGCCGAGGCTCGCGTTCGGCGCGCTCATGCGGAATCGAACGCGCGCAACAGGCCGCGGGCCTTCGCGCGCGTCTCCTCGAGTTCGCGCTCGGGCACGGAGTCCGCGACGATGCCGGCGCCGGCGCGCAGCTCGATGCGGTCGCCGCGCAGCGTCAACGTACGGATCAGGATGTTGAAGTCGGCGTCACCGTCGGTGCCGAGCCAGCCCAGCGAGCCGGTGTACGCGCCACGTCCCTCGCCTTCCAGCTCCGCGATGATCTGCATGCAGCGGATCTTCGGACACCCGGTGATCGTGCCACCGGGGAACAGCGCGCGCAGCGCGTCGACGGCAGTGGCGTCGGCCCGCAACGTGCCGCGCACGTTCGAGACGATGTGATGCACGTGTGCGTACGTCTCGGTGACCATGTACTCGTCGACGCGCACGCTCCCGGCCTCGCACACGCGACCGACGTCGTTGCGCTCGAGATCGATGAGCATGACGTGTTCGGCGCGTTCTTTCGGATGCGCGATCAGCTCGGCGGTGTCGCGCGCGTCCTGCTCCGGATCGCCGGTGCGCGGCCGCGTGCCGGCGATGGGACGCGTCGAGATGCGTCGCCCGGTGACCTCAAGCAGCCGCTCGGGCGACGACGAGAGGATGGTCATGCCGCCGAACTGCACGCGCGCCGCGAACGGCGCCGGATTCGCACGGCGCAACGCCGCGTAGACGCGATCCGCATCGGCGCCCGCCGCGAGACGCAGCCGCCACGGCCGCGACAGGTTCGCCTGGTAGACGTCGCCGGACGCCACGTACTCCTGCGCGCGCCGCACGCGCTCGAGATATTTCTCCGGCGCCTCCTCGGCCCAGCGATCGACGCGCGGGTTGTCGTCGGGTTCCGCGGCGGGATGGGCCGCCGCGTTTTTCAGCAAGGAGACAAGCCGGGCGTGGGCAGTCGCATCCCCATTCTGCGAAACCGCAAACGTCGTGCCCGTGGCGTGCTCGTGCACGGCCAGGTGTTCGACACGCACGGCGAATGCCGACAATGGCAGGTCACTGGGCGGCAGCTCGAGGATGGGCTCGACCTCGCTGGCCACCTCATAAGAAAGGAATACCAGCCAGCCGCCCATGAACGGCAGCGGCTTCTGCGCATCGCGCGGCGTGGCCTCGCGTCGCAGCCAGGCGTCGAGGTTGTCGATGAATCCGCCCGGCCCCGGCGTGAAGCCGTGGGCCGTGACGTTGCCCTGCGCATCGCGCGTCAGCGACGCACCGGGCTCGAATGCCAACAGGCTGTACCGCGACAGCGGCCCCTGCGCGGCGCTGTCGAGGAAGACGGGACACGAAGTGGCGTGCGTCGCCGCGAGCGTGCGCAGCGCATCGACCGGGAGATCCAGCTTCGTCAGCAAGGGCGCGCGGACTGCCACGCGACGTGCCGGGCCTAGCCCTTGAAGCGGCGGAAGATCAGCGAGCCGTTGGTGCCGCCGAAGCCGAACGAGTTCGACAACGCAGCGTCGATCGCGAGCGGACGCGCCTTGTTCGGCACGTAGTCGAGATCGCAGTCCGGGTCCGGCGTATGCAGGTTGATCGTCGGCGGCGCGATGCTGTCGCGCATCGCCAGCACCGAGAAGATGGCCTCCACCACGCCGGCCGCGCCGAGCAGATGGCCGGTCATCGACTTCGTCGAGCTGATCGCGAGCTTGTAGGCGTAGTCGCCGAACGCGCTCTTCATCGCGACGGTCTCGGCCTTGTCGCCCAGCGGCGTCGACGTCGCATGCGCGTTGAGATACTGGATGTCGGTCGGGTTCATCTGCGCATCGCGCAGCGCGTTGACCATCGCCAGCCGCGCGCCCGCGCCGTCTTCCGGCGGGGCCGTGATGTGGTACGCATCGGAGCTCATGCCGAAGCCGACGACTTCCGCGTAGATGCGCGCGCCACGCGCCTTCGCGTGTTCGAGCTCCTCGAGGATCATCGCGCCGCCGCCGTCACCCATGACGAAGCCGTCGCGATCCTTGTCCCACGGACGGCTCGCACCCTGCGGGTCGTCGTTGCGCTCGGACAGCGCCTTGGCTTGCGAGAAACCGGCCAGCGCCGTCGGCGTGGTCGCGCACTCGGAGCCGCCGGCGATGATGATGTCCGCGTCGCCGTACTGGATGCAGCGCATCGCGAAACCCACGGAATGCGTGGACGTCGTGCAGGCGCTCACGACGCCGAGATTCGGACCCTTCAACCCGAAACGGATCGAGAGATGACCCGCGACCATGTTGCCGATGGTGCTCGGGATGTAGAACGGCGACGTCTTCTTCGGGTTGTGCGTGCGTTCCCAGGTGATGGCTTCGTCTTCGATGCCCGCGAGGCCACCGATACCCGAACCCATGATGGCGCCGCAGCGCTCGCCGTTTTCCTTCGTGAAATCGAGGCCCGAATCCGCCACCGCCTGGATGCCCGCGCCCATGCCGTAGTGCATGAACGGATCCATGCGGCGCGCTTCCTTCGGCGAGATGTACGCGGCGACGTCGAAGCCTTCGACCTCGCCCGCGAATCGCGTGGCGAACGGCGTCGCGTCGATGCGCGTGATGGGCTTGATGCCGCTCTTGCCGGCGAGGATCGCCGCCCACGCGGTGTTGATGTCACTGCCTACCGGCGAAACGATGCCGAGCCCGGTAACGACGACGCGTCGCTTGGACACTCTATCCTCTGCGAAGTGAGGGCGATGGAGACGGGACGCGCGTGGAACCACGCGCCCGTGAAAATGCTACGACTTGCGGCGGTCCGAGATGTAGCTGATGGCCTGGCTGACGGTGGTGATCTTCTCGGCGTCCTCGTCCGGGATCTCGATCTCGAACTCTTCTTCGAGCGCCATCACCAACTCAACCGTGTCGAGCGAGTCGGCACCGAGGTCATCGACGAACGAAGCGTCATTCACAACCTGCTCCGCCTTGACGCCCAACTGCTCGGCGACGATCGCCTTGACCTGCTGTTCAACCGTGCTCATTTCTGATTCGCCCTCAATAGGATGTTTGTCACTGCGAGACCTTTTTCGTCCGGGCCCTTTCGGGGGGACCCGCAGCGGGCGCGTATTCTAGGGCAACACTTGCCCTACCGCCACGCTGTCAAATCGTGAGTGCTTGTTTTTGTTTGTTTTTACGGGATTCGTCTGTTGCAAAGACCCCACGTCCGGGCCTTCCGCGGCCCCGTTTCAGGCCATGTACATGCCGCCGTTGACGTGCAGGGTCTCGCCGGTGATGTAGCCGGCCGCCGGCGAACAGAGGAAAAGCACCGCCTGCGCGATGTCGTCGACCGTGCCCAGGCGCGCCATCGGGACCTGCGTCGTCAGTGCGCCGCGCTGTTCGTCGGTGAGCGCACGCGTCATGTCCGTGTCGATGAAGCCCGGCGCCACCGCGTTCACCGTGACTCCGCGCGACGCGATCTCCTTCGCCAGCGACTTGGTGAAACCGAGGATGCCGGCCTTCGCAGCGGCGTAATTCGCCTGTCCGGGATTGCCGGTGAGGCCGACGATGGACGTCAGCGAGACGATGCGGCCGCGCCGCTCTTTCATCATCCGTTTGAGTACGCCCTTCGACAGGCGGAAGACGCTGGTCAGGTTCGTGGCGATGACGGCATCCCAGTCCTCCGGCTTCATGCGCAGCAGCAGCGTGTCGCGCGTGATCGCCGCGTTGTTGACCAGGATGGTGGGCATCTCGCCCTTCGCGTCGAGATCGCCTAACAGGGCGTCGATGGACGCGGCATTGCCCACGTCGAGCACGGCGCCCCGGCCGTTGCTTCCAAGCCACGACGAGATGCCGGCCGCGCCGGATTCGCTGGTGGCCGTGCCGATGACCTTGGCGCCGGCGCCCGCCAGCGCCTTGGCGATGGCCTGTCCGATTCCACGGGAAGCGCCCGTGACGAGCGCGGTTTCATTTTGAAGCATGGTGTCTTTCATTCAGGCTGCGGCCGCGGTGCTCGCGGCCTGGAAGGATTCGGGAGATTCGAGCGCGAACGTCTGGACGTCCGTGCCGCGCGAGATGCGCTTGACCAGGCCGGCCAGCACCCCGCCCGGCCCGCATTCGACCACGATCTTCGCCCCGGCCGCGGTCAGCGCGGCCGTGGTTGTCGTCCAGCGCACGGGGCTGGACAGTTGTTTGACCAGCAGCGCGCGGATGTCGGCCGGGACGGTGTGTTCGTGCGCATCGACCGCGCTGAGATACCGCAGCGACGGCGCGCGCACGTCGATGCCGGCCAGCTTCTGCGCGAGCTTCTCGCCGGCGGGCCTCATGAGGCTGCTGTGCGATGGCACGCTGACCGGCAGTTCGACCGCGCGTTTCGCGCCACGGCCCTTCGCCATTTCGATGGCACGCTGCACGGCGACGCGGTCGCCGGCGATGACGACCTGCCCCGGCGAGTTGAAGTTCACCGCCTCGACGACGCCCCCGGCCGACGCCGCCTCGGCGCAAACCGCGATGACGTCCGGATCCTCCAGGCCTAACAATGCGGCCATCGCGCCGGTGCCGGCGGGCACGGCCTGCTGCATCACCTGGCCGCGGAAGCGGACGAGATCGATGCAGGCGCCGAAGTCGATGGCATCGGCCGCGACCAGCGCGGTGAATTCGCCGAGACTGTGGCCGGTGACGATCGCCGGCGGCGCGCCGTTCCGTTCGCGCCACAGCCGCAGCGTGGCGATGCCGGCCGCGAGCATGGCCGGCTGCGTGCGTTCGGTGGCATTCAGATCCTCGGCGGGACCCTGCGACACCAGCTGCCACAGGTCGTAGCCCAGCACGGTCGACGCCTCGTCGAACGTCTGGCGGATCAACGGCGATTCGTCGGCGAGCTTGCCGAGCATGCCGACGGACTGGGACCCCTGGCCGGGGAAGACGAAAGCGAGTGAGTTGTTGGACATGGGCGCGGATTATCTAGGACGCGAGCGCAGGAAGCACGCCAGTCCGAATCCTCCGACAGCGCCATAGAGGTGGGCATCGACGATCGTGTTGCCGGAGCTCGAGAACGGCAGCGCGCCGGAAAACTGTTCGAAGCCCAGCTTGACGACGATGAACACCGCCAGGATCCAGCCGTCGAGGTCGCCGCGCCGCAGGTGCGCGAGCGTGCCGGCCGTCATGACCCCGTGCAGCGCGCCCGACGCGCCGACGTAGTTGGTGACGTCGGGATCGAAGAACCACAGCCCGGCGCTGATGCACAGCGAAGAGAACAGATAGATAGCCGCCCAGCGCCACGGTGAATAATCGCGCGCGAACAGCGCCCACATCAGCACGAGGCCCATGCCGTTCAGCGTGGCGTGCGCGGCATCGAGATGGACGACGTGGGCGCTGAGCAGCCGCCACCACTCGCCGGGCAGCGCCGAACGTTCGTAAGACAGCGCGTTCCGGACGGTGTCGCCGCCCGCCTCCAGCAACGCCAGGACGGCGCAGATCGCAAGCAGGGACAGGCCGTAGGCCCGGTCGCCATTAAGAGACTTTAACAATCCGTTCAACCCGGACCCGGGGGCTTCAACGTTCATTTGCTATCATCCGCCACCGCTTCATTCGACGGGTCCACCATGAATTCTCGGAAAATCCACCACGCCGCGCGCGGCTTCACGCTCATCGAGATCATGGTCGTGGTGGTCATCATCGGCCTGCTGGCGGCGTTCATCCTGCCGAATGTCTTCGGCAACGTCATCAAGGCGCAGATCGCGAAGGTCAAAGGTGACATCCAGGGCATCGAGACCGCGCTGACGATGTACAAGCTCGACAACTACAAGTATCCGAGCACCGATCTCGGCCTGCAGGCGCTGGTCCAGCGCCCGAACGATCCTACCGTGCGCAACTGGCGCGAAGGCGGCTACATCAAGCGCGTCAGCAAGGATCCCTGGGGCAACCCGTATCAGTACGTGTTCCCGGGCACGCGCGGCCAGGAGTACGACCTGTACTCGCTGGGCGCCGACGGCCAGGAAGGCGGCGAAGGCGAGAATGCCGACATCGGGAACTGGAACCTCGAGCAGTGACCGGGTGCGGGCCGCGCATGTCCATTCGCGCGGCTTCACGCTCATCGAACTGACGATCGTCGCGTTCATCATCGCGCTGCTCGCAGCGGTCGCGGTCGTCACCCTCACCGGCCAGCGACACGACGAGGAACTGGTGAAGGAAGCCGAACGCCTCGATGCCCTCTTCGACTACGTGCGCGAGCAGGCCGAGCTGCAGACGCGCGACTACGGCTTCCGTGTGAACCGCAATGGATATTCGTTCGTCGTGTTCGACGTGATCGCCGACGAATGGCGCGAGGCGAGCGAGGACGATGCCCTGCGCGCGCGGCAGTTCCCCGAGGGCATCCTGCCGAGCGTCGTCGTCGAGGGCCGCACCATCGTCCTCGACAAGCCCAAGGACGACGACAAGAAGAACAAGAAGACGGTGGTCGACTACACCCCGCAGGTGCTCGTCTTCGCCAACGGCGACCTGTCGTCGTTCGAGATCGCGCTCGAGCGCAACAACGAGCGCGCGCGCCTCTACACGGACGAACAGACCAACATCAAGCTGCTGCGACCCGGCGAAGTCGAGCAGCCGAGCGTTCCCGTGCGCGCGGTATCCCGATGAAGGCGCGCGGCTTCACGTTGCTCGAGGTATTGATCGCGCTGGCCATCGTCGCGCTCGCGGTCGGCGCGCTGCTGGGCACGGTGAGTTCGTCGGCCAGCAACGTCATCTATCTGAAGGAGAAGACCGTCGCCGAATGGGTGGCGTTGAACCGGCTGACGGAAGTGCGCATCTGGAAGGAGATGCCGGACAAGGGCCGGCGCACCGGCAACACCGAGATGGCCGGCATGAAATGGCAGTGGGAAGAGGAAGTCATCGAGCTGCCGGTGAAGGGCATGTTCCGCGTCGAAGTGCGCGCGCGGCCCACCGGCGATTTCGTCGACGACAACAAGACGCTGCAGAAAGCCAGCGCGCAGGTGCTGTCGGAGAGCAAATCCGGCGGCGACGAGCTCGACAAGCTCGGCTGGACGTCATCGGTCGTTGGCGTCATCGGCACCTCGAGATCGGAACAGACCGACGCGGTCGCCGCGTTCTTCGCCAGCGGGCAGAACGGCCCCGGCGGACCGGCCGGCCCCAACGACGGCAAGGGCCCGCCCGGCGAGAAGAACCCCACGCCGGTGCCGCGCCCCGGCATCGGCAACCCGGATCGCTGATGCGACGCACCGGCTTCACGCTGATGGAGGTCATGATCGCGATGTTCATCGCGGCGATCATGCTGGCGCTCGGCTACAGCGCCATCAACCAGGCGGCCAAGGACCGCACCTCGCTCGAGACTTCGCAGGCGCGCATCACCGAGATCCAGCGCGGCATGCGCGTCGTCGCGCAGGACTTCGCGCAGATGATCGCGCGCACCGCGCGCGACACCGAGGGCGGCGGCAACATCCAGGCGGCCGTCATCGCCACCAACAAGGACGACACGCTGATCACCTTCTCGCGCGCGGGCTGGAGCAATCCGGCGGGCGTGCAGCGTCCGGCCGAACAGCGCGTGCGGTATCGCTTCATCGACGGCTCGCTGGTCCGCGAGCACTGGCTGTCGCTCGACTCGGCACTCAACGCCGAGCCGCGCCAGCGCATCGTGCTGACGAAGATCAAGGAAGTGCAGTTGCGATTCCTCGACCCGGTCTCGCGCAACTGGCGCGACGACTGGCCGGCGTCGACGCCGAACGGCCCGGTGGACCCGTCGAACATCGACCTGCTGCTGCGGACGCGGCCGCTGGCCATCGAGTTGACGGTGGTGTTCGACGACTGGGGCCGGATCCAGCGGCTGTTCGAGATACCCTCGTGAAGCACCGCAGACAACGCGGCGTCGCGCTGCTGGTCGCCATCGTGCTGTTCGCGCTGGCGACGACGATGGCCGCGGCGATCACGTACAACAAGGCGATGGCCGCGCGCCGCGCCGCCGCCACGTTCACGATGGAACAGGCGCTGCAGGCCGGCATGGCGGCGGAAGCGCTGGCGTCCATCGCGCTCGAAGCCGGCGCGGATTCGCAACGCACGACGCTCGACCAGGATTGGGCGCAGCCGCTCGGCCCCATCGAGATCGAAGGGACGGGCGTGTGGATCGCGGCGCAGGTCGAGGACGCGTCCAGCCGGTTCAATCTCAACAGCGTCGTCACGCAGGATCCCAACGGGTCCGGCGCCTACATCGCCAACCCGGACCAGGTCGCCGTGTTCCGCACGCTGCTGCACGACCTCGACATCGAGGACAAATACGCGGACCTGCTGGTCGACTGGATAGACACCGACATCGCCCCCGAGGGCTCGCAGGGTGGCGAGGACACCTTGTATCTCACGCAGGTGCCGCCGTACCGGCCGCCGAACACCTTCATCACGCAGACTTCCGAGCTGCTCGCCCTGCCCGGCTTCGGGGCGGAGAACTACAAGAAGATCGCGCCTTATGTCACCGCGCTGCCACTCGAGGCGAAGATCAACGTCTGCACCGCCAGCGGATTGATCCTCGACGTGGCCAAGAACGACACCTCGAACCAGGAGTGGGCGGGATCGACGACGCTGGCCGAGGATCGCAAGAAAGGCTGCGCGCCACTCCGGGACACCTGGCTGCAAGGCATTTCCGCGGACCAGAAGCAGAAGGCGGGAGAACGCGTGCTCGAGACCTCCTCCTGGTTCCGCCTACGCACCAACGTTCGTATTGGCACTGCCGAATTCGTTCTATACAGTGTCCTCTTCCGCGAGCAAAACAAGAAAGTGCGCGTCGTGCAGCGCAGTTTCGGAAGCGAATGAGACGATGAGCGAGTCCCTGGTCATTCATCTGCGCGATGGCGCCGCACCGCAATGGCTGGTGTGCAACGACGACGGTCAGGTCATCGTCAACCCCGTGTCGGGCGAACTGGCGCAGGCGACCGCGATGGCCGCGGGCCGCCGCGTCGCCGTCATCGTGCCCGCCGGCGACGCGCTCGCCACGGACAGCGACGCGCCCGCGAAGAGCGCGGCGAAACTCGCGCAGGTGGTGCCGTTCGCACTCGAGGAACGCGTCGCCGACGAAATCGAGGACCTGCACTTCGCCATCGGCGAACGCGCCGAGGCCGGCGCCCGCGTGCCGGTCGTCGTCGTCGCGCGCACCAGGGTCCAGGGGTGGCTGAACGACCTGCAGGCGGCCGGCCTCGTGCCGACGGCTATCTACTCCGCCGCGACGCTGCTGCCGTCGATGCCCGGCCAGATGATCGCGCTGCTCGATGGCGATTCGCTCACGCTGCGCCTCGGCGACGCGCAGCCGCTGGTGCTGCCGGCGCTGTCGATCACCGACGGCATCGAGATGGTGCTGGCGACCCAGCAGTCGGCGGTCGCCGGTCTCGAGCCCGCACCGCTCGGCCTGCTGCTGTACACGGGACAGGACGAGTGGGACGCGCACCAGCACGAGATCGACGCGCTGCGTGACCGCTTCACCGGCGTGAAGGTGCAGCTGCTGCCTTCCGGCCCGATCACCGTTCTCGCGCCCGCCGCGGCCGCCGACGACGCGGTGAACGTGCTGCAGGGCGCGTTCGCGATCTCCAACCCGGTCGACCTGCGCTGGAAGTCGTGGCGCCTCGCCGCGATGCTGGCCGGTGCGCTGGTGCTGCTGCACATCGGCGCGCGCTATTTCGAGCTCAACCGCCTCGAGAAGAGCGAGACCGTGCTCGACTCGAGCATCGAGGATGCGTTCCGCGCGGCGATGCCCGGCCAGAACAACGCCACCAACGCGCGGCGCCGCGTCGAGCTGCGGCTCGCCGAGGTGCGCAGCGGCGGTGGCGGCGCCCTGCTGCCCGCGCTCGGCGCGCTGGCCACCGCGCGCAACGCGGCGCCGAAGGCGAACATCGAAGGAATCACGTTCCGCGACGGCATCGTCCAGCTGCGCATCAGTGCGCCCGACGCCGCCAGTCTCGACGCTATCGGCCAGCAGCTGCGCTCGTCGAACTGGCAGGCCGACATCCTCGGCGGCACCGCCAGCGGTGACAGCTACCGCGGCAGCATGCAGATCAAGAAGGCCGGCGCCTGATGCGCGAGTGGTACGACAACCTCTCCGAGCGCGATCGCAAGATCGTCACGTATGGCGGCATCGTCGTGCTGGTGCTGGTCCTGCTCGGCATCATCGTGCCGCTGAACCGCAACATCACCATCGCGCGCGAGCGCGTGGCGCGCAAACAGGGCGACCTGCAGTTCATCCAGAACGCCGCGCCGCAGCTCGCGGCCGCGGGCCCGGCCGGCAACGCGACCAGCGCCGAATCGCTGGTCGTGCTGATCGACAGCTCGGCGCGCGAGAGCGGGCTCGGCAAGTCGTTGTCGAACAGCCAGCCCACCGGCGACAAGGGCCTGCGCATCCGTCTCGACCGCGTCGGCTTCGACGCGATGGTCGCGTGGCTGGCGCGCCTCTCGCAGCAACACGGCGTGCGCGTCGAGTCCGCGGAGATCGAGAGCGCCGGCGAGACCGGCCTCGTCAATGCGGGTCTCGTGCTCAAGGTCGGCTGAATGAAACGCGGCCGGCTCGCGCTGACCGTCATCGCCGGCCTCGCGGTCTTCCTCGTCGTCCTGTTCTTCTATCTACCGGCCAGCTGGTTCCGCTCGCAGCTGCCGCCGGGCGTGGCCTGCGGCGACATCGGCGGCTCGGTGTGGGCCGGCGAATGCATCGGTCTCGCCGTCGGCGATGCGCGGATCGGCGACGCTACCTGGAATCTCGCGGCGCTGAGCGCGTTGCGCGGCCGGCTCGTCGGTGACGTCGACCTGCGCGGCGCGCTGGCGCAGGTCCGCGCCGATCTCGACCTCTCGACCACCGGCAGCGGCGAGCTGCGCAACGTCACCGGGCAGTTCCCGCTCGATCATGCGTTCATCGCGCAGTTTCCGGCGGATCGCCGTGGCCGCCTCGCACTCGATGTGAAGAAAGCCGTGATCGCCGACCGCGCGATCCGGCAACTCGAAGGCACGGTGGAGCTGCGCGACTTCCAGCAGATCGCGCCCACCGCGATGGACCTGGGCTCGTACCGCGTGACGTTCGACGGCGTGGCGCAACCGGACGGCAAGGTGCTCGGCAATCTCGCCGACACCGGCGGCCCGCTGCGCGTCGAAGGCACGCTGACGCTGGTGCCGCCGAATCGCTGGGAAGTGCATGGCTACGTCACCGGCCGCACGGCGGACGCGGAGCGCATGTTGCGCCAGGCCCTGCCCTACGCGTCGCCGGACACGTCCGGCCGCACGCAGATCGATCTCGAAGGCGACTACTGATTCACGACGTCACGGTCCGACGTCGACCTCGCGCCAGGCGCTGAGCAGCGGGAAATACAGGCCGGCGCGCACGGGCTCGGGCCCGAGCTCGCGCGCGAGGTGGGCGTAACGCCGCAATTGCGCCGAATAACGCCGCGCCTGTTCGTCGAGGAAGCCGGCGAGATTGCCGCCCTCGTGCGGGCTGGTCTTGAAGTCGACGATCCAGCGGACGCCGGCTGCATCGACGAACGTGCGGTCGATCACGGCGTTCACGATCTGGCCGCCGCGCACACCGGTCAGCGCCAGCTCCGAGCTCGCCTCGCGATGCGTCGCGTCGAACAGCCAGCGGCCGCGTTCGTCGGACAACGTCGCGCGCAGCGCGTCGACGGCGCGCGCGGCGCCGGCTCTCGCCGCGTCGCGTTGCACGCCGAGCGCCGCGAGGCGCGATTCGAGCCGCGGCAACAACGCCGGCAATCCGGCCAGCGTCGGCGGATGCGCACCGCCGAATCGTTCGAGCGCCTCGTGCACGACGGTGCCGACGCGGCGCGCGGTCTGCCGTACCCACGAGAATTCGATCTCCTCGTCGTCGTCGGCCAGCGGTACGAGCTCGCCGCGCGCGATCACGTCCGGCGGCGGCGCCGGTGGCGCGACCACGGCGGGCAGCCGATGACGCACCTGCGTGGTCACCGGCTCGATCTCTGCGCGCGTGTCGTCGCCTGTTTCATCGCCCAGGGTCGGGTCGTCGAGCTCCGCACCGAACGCCGGCCACAGGTTGTGCAGCAGCGTGCCGCTGCGCGCCGAGTACTCGCGCACGCCATCGACGTCGCGCGTGTTCGGATGCGTGAACACGTGCAACGAGCGCTTGGCGCGGGTCAGCGCGACGTACGCCTGGCGCGTGCGCTCCGCCCGCAGCCGTTCCTTGTGCAGCATGCGGATGTATTCGTTGATCGCATCGTCTTCGGGTGAGTCGTCCTCGGTGCGCATGCGGATCGGCGCCATCACGAGGTGGTCGCCACCCTGCTCGCGCGGGATCTCGAGCCAGTTGAGCAGCCGCGATTCGTCGCCGCGCGTCGCGCGCCCCACGCCGACCACGAACACGTGGTCGAACTCGAGACCCTTCGCGCCGTGGATCGTCATCAGCGACACCGCGCCCGGCTGCGCCGGATCCTCGGCGTACAGCCGGTTCATCAGGCGCCCGAGGTCCGGCGGCCGGCCGCGCAGGCGCTTGCGGTCCTCGACGTCGAGCGCCGCGAGGAAGCGGCGCGCGTGCGCCAGCTCGGTAGTTTGGCCGCTCGCCGACGCGCCGCCGAGCGCGAGCCAGGTCCGCTCGACCAGGTGCGCGCGCGCCTCGCGCTCGCGACCTTCCCAGGCCGCCAGCAGGATCGGCCGCGCGCGGAACAGGCGCGCATTGCCGTCCGGCGTGAGCCCGGGCACTTCGCCGAGCAGCGCCGACGGGATCGGCGCCTCGCCGGCGACATCGGACAATCGCGTGAGATCCGGCAGCGCCAGCCCGACGAACGGCGCGCGCAACACGGCCAGCCACGCCACGCGGTCGAGCGGTGAATCGAGCGCGCGCGCCAGCGCCTCGAGATCGCGCACCACCGGCACGTCCGCCAGCGGCTCCAGGTTCACGCCGATGAACGGCACGCCGCGCGCGGTCAGCGCGGCCCGCACGCCGCGCAGGTGCGGTCGCGTGCTCGCGAGCACGGCGATGCTGTCATCGGGACGCGTGCGCCGCAGGTCCGCGATCATCTCGCCGACCGCGTCGCTTTCCGTCGCCGCGCGCGCCGCGCCGACGACGCGGTGCACGCGCGGTTCGCCCTCGACACCGGTGCGCGCCGCGACGCTGGCCAGGTGGCGGACCGCGCTGCGACGCACGTCGTCCGCGGCGGGGAACACGCGCGAGAAGACGCGGTTGCCCCACTCCACCAGCGCCGGTGCCGACCGGAAATTCCGCCGCAGCTCGAGCGGCTCCAGCGGCAATCCGGCCAGGCCCGCGGCGCGCACGGTCGAGAAGCGCCCGACCTCCGCGTTGCGGAACCCGTAGATGGACTGCATCGGATCGCCGACCAGGAACAACGTGCGGCCGTCGCCCGGCGACCAGTCCTGCGTCAGCGTGCGCAACAGGTCGTACTGTTCCCGCGACGTGTCCTGGAATTCGTCGACGAGGATGTGCATCAGCCGCGTGCCGAGCCGTTCGGCGAGCGGCGTCGGACTCGAATCCTCGGTCAATGCCTGGCGCGCGGCGCCGGCGATCTGCGTGTGGTCGCACTCGCCGTACACGTCGAACAGCCGCGTCAGTTCCTGCGCGGCGAGCAGCAGCAGCCTCGCCAGCGCGTCGAGCGCGCCACGCTCGCGCTCCGGCACGAGCGGCGCCGGCAGCGCGCGGATCGTCGTCAACGCCTGCAGCCGTTCCGGCGCGATCAGGATCAGGCGCTCGAGCCAGTCGTCGCGCAGTTGTTTGCCCAGCACGTCGTCGGTCGGGATGCCTTCGTTCTTCGTCAGCCGGCGGCGCGGCGTGTTCTCCTTCGTCAACGCCAGCGACGCGAGGCCGCGCCAGCGCGAAAGGTCGTCGATCGATGCGCTCAGCGCCGGGCTGGCGTCGCGCCAGCGCGCGATGTCGGGCTCGCGTTGCGGGTCGACGTGCTGCGCGCAGAAGCGCGCCAGCGAGCTCGCCTGCAACAGGAAATCGGCGGGCAGCAGCGCCGCGGCCCGCGCGAGCTCGTCGGCGACGATCTCGGCCAGGCTCTGCTCGATGCGCGGCACCAGCGCCTCGCCCGACAGCTGCGGCAGGTTCGGCAGCCACTCCGAACGCCGCGGCAACATCTCGGCGATGAGGCGCTCGAGATGCGTCCACTGGTCATCGAGACGCCGCAGGATGCGCTCGAGCGCGGGACGCAGCTCGGCATCGTCGTCGGCGAGGCGCAGCGTCTCGCGCGCGGCGGCCGCGTACAGATCACCCGGCTCGTCGGCGATCGCGTGGCCGAACCCGTGGCGCGAGGTGATCGGCAGCGAACCCGCGAGCTGACCGTTGAACGCGTCGATGGTCTGGATGCGCAGCCGCGCCGCACTCTCCTCGAGGCCCCAGCCGCGCTGCGCGGCGCGCGCCTTCGCCGCGCGCGCCAGGTCGAGCGTCAACGCGTCGGCCGGCGATTTCACCGCGAGATCGCCCTCGAGCGCCTTCTGCACGCGCTCGCGCATCTCGCCTGCCGCCTTGCGCGTGAACGTGATCGCCAGCACCTGCTCGGGATCGTCGACGGTCGCCAACAGCTTCAGGTAGCGCTGCGTCAGCACCGTCGTCTTGCCGGAACCGGCCGGCGCCTGAACGATGAACGAGCGCGACGGGTCGAGCGCGGTCTCGCGCGCGCTGGCGTCGCTGGCGTGCGCGTCACTCATGATCTTCCCCGGCCCGCACGTCGTTCGCCGCGAGCTCGACGCGGCGGCACAACACGGTGAGGTGGCAATTGCGGCACACGTCGGACGCCGGCTCGACCGGCGCGCGCCCCGCGAGATAGTCGGACGCGATCATCTGCAGACCGTGGATCCAGCGGCCGAGCTCGGCCTGCCACGCCGCCTCGATCTCGTCGGCCGGCACCTTGTTGGGGTTCATGCCCGGCAGGCCACCGACGTCCGGCAGCAGGTTCGGCCGCGCCGACTTGCCGGCGAACCGCGCCCGCCCCTGCGTCAGCGACACGTTCGCCAGCGCCTGCACGTTGCGGCCGCGTTCCGCCAGTAGATAGGCCAGCAGCTGCGGATCGCGGACGTCCTCGCCGTTCCAGCGCGGCGTGCGTGCCTGCCCCGACTTGTAATCGATGATCGCGTAGCCGCCGCCCTCGATCGAGTCGATGCGGTCGATGCGCAGCTCGAACTGCCCGCCGGCGATGCTGACGACACGCCGCGCTTCCAGCACCTCGATGTCGAACGACGGCCGCCGCAGCTCCTGCCGGAACAGCACCTCGATCAGCCGTTCGAGCCGGTGCGACTCGCGCTCGATTGCGCGTTCCAGCTCCTTCGGCACGCGTCCACGGAACACGGAGACGACCGCCGCCGCGACCGAGTCCGCGATCAACGGCAGCCGCACCTGCTCGTCCGTGCCGATCAGCGAGAACTGGCCCTGCAGCTTGATCCACACGAGCTCGAGCGCCTTGTGCATCAGCATGCCGCGCTCGCGCGGGTCCAGCCCGGGCTCCGGCCGTTCGAGCTCCGCGGCGTTCAGCCGCACTTCGCCGTACGCATGGAAGCCGCATTCGGCCTGCAAAGTCAGCGGCTTCACGCCGCCGCGGACCGGCAGTCCCTTGGGCACCGCGAGCCCGGCGCTGTCGTCGAATTCGACGAGCAGCGGTTTGCGCAATGCCTCGGCGAGCGAGATCAGCCGGCGCCCGTCGGGCATCGGCGATGCATCGGCCAATCGGACCAGCAACGGACTCGGCGAGCGATGCGCATCGCCTTCGAGTCGCGCCCACGAGCACGTCAACGAATCGGTGCTGGCGCGCCACGCCGCGAGGCTGGCGCGGGCGACGCGCGCCTGTCCGGCAGCGCTGGCCCAGGGCACGCCGGCTGCGATCTGCGCGGCGGACGGGATGAACACGTCCGGGCGCGGCGGTGCAGGCCACGCGGCGGCATCGAGACCGGCGACCCAGATCGCGTCGTAACGCACGATGGGATCGTCGAGCGACTCGGTCAGCGTGACCGGCGCGGCGGCACTCTGCGGATCGAAGTTCCGTTCGGCAGCGAGATCGATCAACGTGGCGGCAGCATCGGCCGCACCCGCGGACGGCAGCCATGCGCCCAGCGCCGCGTATTCGTCGAGCAGCACGTGCCAGCGCGCCAGCGTCTGCTGCTCGTCGCTGCGCAACGGGCGCGTGCCGGGCCAGCCGAGCTGGCGCAACGCGGCCAGCAGCGCCGGCGCCCATTCGGCCGGCGCACGGCGCTCGCCGGCCAGCGTGGCCAGCGACGTCCGCAGTCGCGCGGCCAGCGCCGCAGCGACCGGGCTGTCGGCGTGTTCGAGAAACCCGGCGAGCTCGGCGCCGCCGTACTCGAGCTTGCGGCCATCGCGCAGCAGCGCCTCGATGGCGGCGCCCGCCGCGACGTCGGTGCCGTCGAGGAACGGCAAGCGCACCCAGTGCACCACCTCGTCGAAGCGCAGGCGGCTCGTCAACAACCGCAGCGTCAGCAATGCATGCGAGACCAGCGGGAATTCCGCGAGCGGCCGGCCGCCCTCGATGGAGAACGTCGTGGGCGTGGCCCGCGCATCGAGCGACAGCCATTCCGACGGCGACAGGGTCTGCGACAAAAGGCGTTCGTACAGTCGCCGCCGCTGGCGCAGCTTGCCGTCGACGATCAGCAGTCGGCGCGCGGGATCGCGTTCGAGCTCGGCGCGGCACCAGTCGGCGATCAGCTCGAGCTCGTGTTCGTCGTTGTCGGCCGTCGCGATCGAGACGGCGCGCGACGCGGCGGCCGGTTCGTCGAAGGTCGCGCCCAGGCGGCGCAGCGCCTGCAGCGGCGCGGCGGCCAAGCTCGCGCCACCCGCGACGAACAACCCACCGGCGGGGGATTCGAGCTCGTCGAGCCAGGCGCGCAGCGGACGGCGGGCTTCGTCGACTCCCAGCCTCTCGAGCGCCCGCAGTGCTTCGACCAGCCTTTCGCCTTCCGGCGAGGCGCCGAGCACGCGCGCGGAAGCGCCGATGCGCCAGTCGCCCAACGTGCGTATGGAATTCAGCAGCGCGCGCGCCTCCGCGCTGCCGCCCGAGTCCCGGCAATGCTCGCGCAGCGTCGCCCACTCGGCGCCCGGGGGCAGCAGGCGATCGGGCAGATTGCCGGCGCTCCACTGCGCGGCGAGCGTGCGTTCGGCGAACTGCGTGAACGTGAAGACGCGCGGCGTCGGCCACAACGTGCGGCCGGCGTCCCGCTGACTCTCGGCCCAGGCGGAACGGATGGCGGCCTGGCGCTGCGCGCTCGGGACGATCAGCGTCGCGCCGGCCGCGAGGGCCTGCGAAACGGCGGCAGAAAGACGCTGGCTATTCAATAGCTTGCGTAGGGAATCGCTTCCGTTACTTGAAACGGGTCTCGGCGTGCACGACGCGCTGGCGTTCGCCCGCGGGCCGTCCCGCATAGGCCGTCAGCAACTCGTCGATGCGCATGAACACCTTCTTCAACAGCGTCGCGTCGGGCAGCAGCGTCGTGCGGAAATGATCGCGATACGGCACGTTGAAGCTCGTGCCCGGCGCGAGCAGCACGTGCTTCTGTTCGAGCAGGTCGAGCGCGAAGGCCTGGTCGTCGAAGTCCGGGATCTCGTCGGTCTTCACCTTCACGAACGCGTACATCGAACCCTTGGGCGGCGCGAGGTGCAGGAAGCGGCTGGCGGCGGTCGCTTCGACGATCGCCCGGCGGGATTCGTAGAGCCGACCTCCCGGCGCCAGCAGTTCCTTGATGCTCTGGTAGCCGCCGAGCGCGGTCTGCACCGCCCACTGGGCCGGCACGTTCGAGCACAGGCGCAACGACGACAGCAGCTCGAGCGCCTGCAGATAGTCGCCGGCGCCGCGCAGGTTGCCGGAGAACACGGCCCAGCCGACGCGATAGCCGCAGGCGCGGTAGATCTTCGACAGGCCCGACATCGAGCAGCACACGGTGTCCTTGACCAGCGTCGCCATCGGCACGGACTCGACGCCGTCGTAGGTCATCTGGTCGTAGATCTCGTCGCTGAACACGACCAGGCCCTTCTTCTCGGCGATGCGGGCGATCTGCTCGCATACCGCGCGCGGATACACCGCGCCGGTCGGATTGTTCGGGTTGATGACGACGATGGCGCGGGTCTTGCGCGTGATCAGCGCCGCGATCTCCTCCGGGTCCGGCACGAATTCGTTTTCCGGCCGACAGGAGTAGTAGACGGCCTTGCCGCCGTTCAGCGTGACGGCCGCCGACCACAGTGGATAGTCGGGGCTGGGGATCAGCACCTCGTCGCCGTCGTTGAGCAGCGCACGCAGGCAGAGGTCGATCAGCTCGCTGACGCCGTTGCCGATGAACACCTCTTCCGCGCTGACGCCGCTGACGCCGCGCATCTGCTGCTGCATCACGACGGCTTCACGCGCCGGGAAGATGCCCTTCTGGTGGCAGTAACCTTCGGCCACCGGCATGTTCTCGATCATCGCGAGGCGCATGGTCTCGGGCGTGCGGAAGCCGAAGGCGCCCGGGTTCCCGATGTTCAGCGGCACGATCTCGTAACCCTGGCGCTCGAGCTCCTGGGCGCGACGGGCGAGCCGTCCGCGGATCTCGTACTTGACGTGGCGCAGGCCTTCGCTGGGGCGGATCTGGTGTTCCTGTGACATGGCCCGGAGGATATCGCGAACCACCCGGCGCGCGCAGCGGCCGGAGGCGCCGAAATGCGCGTTGATTCACGCCCCGGCGGGCCACCTCGCACGATTCCCGCCGGCACCGTGCCGTTCCGCGCGGCGAGCCGTTGCCGCGCGATCGCCCGCGGCCGTCATTCCGCCACGCCGAGCGTGGCCAGGCGCGCGCGCTCGGTGGCCGGATCCAGCCGCGGCACCGAATCTAACAACAGCCGCGTATACGGATCGCGCGGCGCCGCGAACACCTCCGCGACCCGTCCCGATTCGACGACGCGCCCGCGCTGCATCACCAGCACCCGGTCGCAGAGGCGCCGAACGACGGCCAGGTTGTGGCTGACGAACAGGATGCTCGTGCCCTGCTCCCGGCGGATGCGCTGGAGCAGGTCCAGCACCTGCGCCTGGATCGACACGTCCAGCGCGCTGACCGCCTCGTCGCAGACCAGTAGTTTGGGATCGAGCACCGTCGCGCGGGCGATCGCGACGCGCTGGTTCTGGCCGCCTGACAGCTGCCGGCTGCGCCGCGGCAGGAACGACGCGTCGAGGCCGACGTCGGCGAGCCGGCGCGCGACGCGCTCGGCACGGCCGCCGGCGTCCAGCTCCGGCCGCAGCGCGCGCAATGGTTCCGCCACGATGTCGGCGACGGTCATCGTCGGGTCGAGGCTCGCGAATGGATCCTGGAACACGATCTGCGCGCGATCGCGCAGGCGGCGCAGTGCTTCGCCGTGCAGGTCTTGCACCGCGCTCCCCAGCCACGCGACCTCGCCCTCGATCCGGCCGCCGAGCGCCAGCAACGCGCGCGACAGCGAGGACTTGCCGCTGCCGGATTCGCCGACGATGCCCAGCGCCTCGCCGGGCGCGATGCGCAACGACACGTCGTCGACCGCGTGGAACTCCGTCGCGCGGCGGAACGGGCCGCTCGCGATGCGGTAGCGCACGTGCACGTGTCGCGCCTCGAGCGGCGGCGCGGCGGCCGTCGTCGCGGCCGGGGCCGGCGGCGGCACCGGCGACAGCAACGGCTCGTCGAGCGTCGGCGTGGCGGCCAGCAGCGCGCGGGTGTATTCGTGCCGCGGCGTTTTCAGGATCGTCCCGACATCGCCGCGTTCCACGACTTCGCCCTGGCGCATGACGAGCACGTCATCGGCGAGCGCGGAGATCACGCCCATGTCGTGCGTGATCACGGCCAGCGACATCGAGCGTTCGGTCATCAACCGGCGCAGCAGCGCGAGGATGCCCGCCTGCACCGACACGTCGAGCGCCGTGGTCGGTTCGTCCGCGATCAGCAGCTCGGGATCGCAGGCCAGCGCCATCGCGATCGTCACGCGCTGCCGCATGCCGCCGGACAGCTCGTGCGGATATAACCTGGCGCGCCGCGGCGCCTCGGCCAGGCCGACCTGGTCGAGCAGGCGCAGCGCCTGCGCACGCGCGGCGCCCCAGCTCTGGCCGCGATGCGCGACCAGCGGCTCCGCGACCTGGTCGCCGATGGACAGGTGCGGCGTCAGCGCCGTCATCGGGTCCTGGAAGATCATCGCCGCGCGGCGGCCGCGGATCGCGGCGGCATCCGCGCCGAGCAGCGGCGTTTCGCCGAGCCGCGCCTGGCCGGCGATGCGCGCCTCCGGCGGCAGCAGCCCCATGAGCCCGAGGAAGATCTGCGTCTTGCCGGCGCCGGATTCGCCGATCACGCCGAGGCATCGCCCGCGCGCCAGCGCGAACGACACGTCCTTCACGGTGTCGCGCGCGCCGAAGCCGATCGTCAGCGACTCGACCGTCAATCCCGTTCCGCCGGCCAAACTACTCACGCGGCGCCTCGCGCCGGGCACGCAGGCCCTCGCCCAGCAGGTTGAACGCGACCAGCAGCACGCTGAGCAACGTCGCCGGCACCAGCAGCATCCACGGCGAAGATTCCATCTCCTGCGCGCCTTCGTTGATGAGGCTGCCGAGGCTCGCGTACGGCTCCTGCACGCCGAGTCCGAGGAAACTCAGGAAACTCTCGAACAGGATGAGCTGCGGGATCGTCAGCGTGGCATACGCGATCACCGTGCCGGCGACGTTGGGCACGATGTGCCGCCACAGGATCGACGGCGTGCGCGCGCCGCTGGCGATCGCCGCGTCGACGAACTCGCGGCGCCGCAGCGCCAGCGTCTGGCCGCGCACGATGCGCGCCATCGTCAGCCAGCCCACCGCCCCGATCGCGATGAACAACGCGGCGAGACTGCCGCGCGGGAACAGCGTCGCGAGGATGATCACGATGAAAACGTACGGCAGCGCGTAGACGATGTCGACGAAGCGCATCATCAACGCGTCGGTGCGGCCACCGATGAATCCCGCCGTGGCGCCCCAGCTCACGCCGATCACGACGCTGACCAGCGCCGCGAGCAGGCCGAGCGCGATCGACACGCGGATCGCCTGCATGCTGCGCGCGAAGAGATCGCGGCCGAGCCGGTCGGTCCCCAGCCAGTGAGACCCGTCGAACGGCGGCGCCGCGAGATGCTGCCAGTCGAGCGCCTCGGCACTCCACGACGTGAGCCACGGCGCTGCCAGCGCGACCCCGCCGAGCGCGAGGAGCCCGACCACCGCGATACGCGTGCGCAGGCTTAGTGCACTCACGGCCGCACGCGCGGGTCGAGCCAGCCATAGACGAGATCCGCGACCAGGTTGCAGACCAGCGTGAACACGCCGTAGACCAGGATCATGCCCATGACCAGTGGATAGTCGCGGTCGATCGCGCCCTGCACGAGGTATCGCCCGGAGCCCGGCAATCCGAACACCGCCTCGACCACCAGCGAGCCGGTAACGACGAACGCCACGGCCGGGCCGAGATAACTCACCACCGGCATCAGCGCCGGGCGCAGCGCATGGCGCAACAACACGACGCGCGCCGGCAGGCCCTTGGCACGCGCGGTGCGCACGAAGTTGGATTGCAGCACCTCGACCAGGCTGTCGCGCGTCAGGCGCGCGACGTAGGCCATGACCGGCAACGCCAGCGTGATGACCGGCAGCACGAGGAAGCTCGGATCGCCCGCCTCGAACCCCGCGATGCGGAAAAGCGGCCAGTAGATGCCGAACAGCAGCGCGAGGACCGGGCCCACGACGAATCCCGGCAGGATCACGCCCAGCATCGAGAATCCCATCAGCGCGTGGTCCGTGGCCGAGTCGGCGCGCCACGCCGCGATCGCGCCGAGCGGCACACCGCCGAGGAACGCCAGCAACGCCGCGGCGAGCCCGATAGTTAGGGACAGCGGCAGCCCGTTGCCGATGAGCTCGTTGACCGAGTAGTCCTTGTAGCGGAACGACGGTCCGAGATCGCCGCGCGCGAGCCGCGCGAGATAGCGGCCGTATTGCACGGCCAGCGGCCGGTCGAGGCCGTACGCCGCGTCGAGGTTCGCGCGGATCGCCGGCGGCAGCGACTGCTCCTGGTCGAACGGTCCGCCGGGCGCGAGACGAATGATGAAGAACGATGCGGTCACCAGTACGAACAGCGTCGGCACCAGTCCCGCGAGGCGTCGCAGCGCGAAGGAGATCACTGACAGGTCTCGAAGGGCATCCACGCAAAGGCTACACTCCAACGCATGGAAACCGCATCCCAATCCCGCAAAATTCTCGTTGCGATCAAGCGCGTCGTCGACGCCAATGTGCGCATCCGCGTGAAGCCCGACGGCTCCGGCGTGGTGCTCGACGGCGTCAAGCTCAGCATCAATCCGTTCGACGCCATCGCCATCGAAGAGGCGCTGCGCATCAAGGAGAAAGGCGGTGCGGACGAAGTGATCATCGCGACGATCGGTCCGGCCGACTGCCAGGCGACCTTGCGCAACGCGCTGGCGATGGGCGCGCAGCGCGCGCTGCACGTCGTCGCCGATGCGCCGCTCGAACCGCTGGCGGTCGCGCGCGTGTTCCTGAAGCTGATCGAACGAGAGAATCCGTTCCTCGTCATCCTCGGCAAGCAGGCCATCGACGACGACAACAACCAGACCGGCCAGATGCTGGCCGCCCTGTGGAACCGTCCGCAGGCGACGTTCGCGTCGAAGATCGAGCTCTCGGGCCAGACCGCGAAGGTCACGCGCGAAGTCGACGCCGGCCTCGAGACGCTCGAAGTCGATCTGCCCGCGGTCATCACCACCGATCTGCGGCTGAACGAGCCGCGCTTCGTGAAGCTGCCGGAGATCATGAAAGCGAAGACGAAGCCGCTGGCGACCCTGTCTCTGCAGGAACTGGCGCCCGGCGCCGGCGGCGCGCCGCGCGTGAAGGTGCTGAAGACCGAACCGCCGCCGGGGCGACAGCGCGGCATCCTGGTCAAGGACGCGAACGAGCTGTTCGCCGAGCTCTCGAAGCGGGGTCTCGTATGAGCAAGGTACTGGTCATCGCCGAACATGCGAACGGTCGGCTGAATGCGTCGACGGCGAAATCCGTCAAGGCCGCAACCACGCTGGCCGGTGCCGAAGTCGTCGTCGCCACCTTCACCACCGCCGGTTCGCCGATCGCGGCCGAGGCCGCGAAACTCGCCGGCGTCGCGAAGGTGCTCGACGTGACGAACGCCGCGAACGAGCACGCGCTGGCCGCGACGCTGGCGCCGCAAGTGGCCGAGGTCGCGGCAGGTTTCACGCACGTGTTCGCGCCGTCGACGACGTTCGGCAAGGACCTGATGCCGCGTGTCGCAGCCTTGCTCGACGCGCCGCAGGTCTCGGACATCATGTCGATCCAGTCGGCGACGACGTTCAGGCGTCCGATCTACGCGGGCAATGCGATCACGACGGTGGAAGTCGCGGCCGGCTCGATCGTCGTCGGCACGATCCGCACGGCGTCGTTCGAAGCGGCGGCGGCCGGCGGCTCGGCGCCCGTCGAGACGAAAGTGTCGAGCGCCGCCCTGCCCGCGCACACGCGCTTCATCGGCCTGTCCTCCGCCGGCGGCGACCGCCCGGACCTGCAGAGCGCGAGCCGCGTGATCTCCGGCGGTCGCGCCCTGGCGAGCAGCGACGCGTTCAAGATCATCTATTCGCTGGCCGACAAGCTCGGCGCGGCCGTCGGCGCCTCGCGCGCCGCGGTCGATGCGGGCTACGTGCCCAGCGACATGCAGGTGGGACAGACGGGCAAGATCATCGCGCCCGAGCTGTACATCGCGATCGGCATCTCGGGCGCGATCCAGCACCTGACGGGCATCAAGGACGCGCGCACCATCGTCGCCATCAACAAGGACGGCGAAGCACCGATCTTCGAGATCGCCGACATCGGGATCGTCGGCGATCTCTTCACGATCGTGCCCGAGCTCGAGAAGCTGATCGACGCGTCACGCAAGTGACGCGGACGATCACAGCTTCGTGAGGATGTAGTCGGCCGCCGAGACCTTGAACTCCTTCGGCTGCTCGACTTCCACGGCGGTCGCGACGCCGTCCTTCACGATCAGCGCGAAGCGCTGGCCGCGCAGGCCCATGCCGAACGGGCGGCCATCCA